>JAEEGG010001282.1_pt1 | contig 68676 bp, 46 predicted proteins | sample 9134161 | NCBI WGS metagenome assembly JAEEGG01 (sample SAMN16246543, study PRJNA631951) | gut metagenome | biome: gut microbiome; feature: rumen; material: CR-attached | host: Bos | place: Iran: Karaj | collected 2018-10
GTTGCTATCTCCTGGCCATTGACGTGAACCACAGCTATCTCTTCCACATTGCCCAAAGAAAGCATATAGCGGGCACGGCGAATCTTCTTCTCTACATGAAGATTGGTCTCATAGGTTGCAGTGCCGCTGAAAGCACGTCCTTCCTCTGAGAGGTCGAGGTCCTTCCAAGGCTTGAGAGTTTTCGTTTCGACTGGTCTCTCAATACCCCACCCCATGGGGAATGTCAGCTTCCAAGGTTCCGTAAGTTCACGTTCTTCCTGAACGATCCAATCGTGAACCTTCTGCTTCTTTCCATCGTGATTGAAGACAACAAACAGACACTCGCCACGCTCCAAGTCGAGAGAAAGGCGTGTACGACCGTTCTCTTCCTTGGAGGTAACAGGTTCCGCCGTTCCAAGGATGGGATTCCACACTTCCACACGACCTGTACAGCGGAAAGAAAGTTCGCCATGAAAATCCTTTTCCTCTTCAGGGCAGATGAAATACCAATCAGCACCGCCTGTCTTGCGATGAAGCCATCGAGCTCCTGTCGCTTCCACATCAGGAGCCACACCAAGCTCCGCGAGAGCCTCTTCCAGACGTTTGCCTGAGATGACTTTCCCTTCGCCCGTATGCCCTCCCCACAAAGCGGAAACGGCAGCATGGAAACGTCGCTGCTGGCCCTCGTTGTCAGCCAACGTGGCTGGATTCAAAGGCGCATCGCCAACAAGAACACCACCCTCGCGAACCAAAGCAAGGAGGCGCTCGACCGTCTCAGGAAGCATACGCTCACAGTTCTTCATGTACATAACATCGTACTGGATGCCATCTGGAGTAACCCACTTGCCATCACGCACTTTCACGCGTGTCAGCAAGGCGTCTGTATTGCAATAGTCGAAGCGATAACCTGATGGGAAAGGCTGAAGTTGATCTGGTTTCTGCTGAATCTCATCGCCCAGGAACCAAAGGACACTGCTCACTGGCAATCCTCGCTCAAGCAGATAGGTGCAGCGGGCCAGATAAGTCGTGAAGGTTGGCATGTGACGCCACCAAGTCTGTTTCCTCAAGAAAGGAGTTCCTATACCACCGCCAAAGGTCGTGCCTGGACAATATTTGTCAGGGTCAGGGTTGTGGGTATAGGTATGGAATATCAGATGGGAAACGCCCTCCACCAGATTCTGGTTGGCAACCTCACGCAACATAGAGAGATGCTCATCCCAAGTGAGGACGAAACTGGTGAAAGACTCAGCCGACACACGAGGCTTTCCATAGAGATGGGCAGCCGAGGCAGTAGGATAAATAGGTTTGAAGTTGTGGTTCGCCAGGCAGTGATGGAAGGGCTGCCAAAACTCGCACATGGGGACATCAGCATTCTTGTAATACTCCATGCAGTCGGCGGGGAAGATGTCACCAGCAGCCGTCTCGTAAGAAGCAGTCAGACCGGCACGACGGGCATTTTCTGCCATGCGGCCATAGAAGTTGTTCACGAAGAGGTCATTCTGAGTCATACGCCAGTCGCACAGGAACTCGCTGGTGCGCTCATGGTCATCGATGACATAGCCAAACAAAGCAGGTATCCACGTCTTCAGCTCATATCCGCTGACGCGCTGAAACTCCTCTGGCATTCGGCGAGTCCATGTCTGAGACCTGCATTCCCAACTGTCCATCAGCATATTGTGGAGCAATCCCTTCAGCGGACCTGCATTCAGGCGACCCACGTAACTGTTGAACTGGAAGTCGACATACTCTGTGTCAAACTTATTCACTTCCCATCCTGTGGCCTCTGCAGGGGCAGGACCGTTACGTTGGCCCGTATTGACATGACCTATTCTCAGGATGGTCCACTTGCCTGCAGGAGCGTCCCAAATCAACGTGTTGTCTGGAGAAAGTTGACGTGTCAAGTCGCGAATGTCAACACGTTGCACGAAGGCTGCCTTGCTTTGCTTGGGATGCTCTGCCTCACGATCGATGCTGCGCGAGGTCCAGCCAGCCTCTCCCTCCCAATTGTTCTTGCGGGCTGCAGAATAAAGCCTCAACGAAGAGACGTTCATGTCATGCTCATTGGTGATCTCCAGACGGAAACGTCGAGCCTTACACTCGTCCAGCGCGAAGGTCATTGTATAGTCAGTGTCCTGCCAATTGGCCATAGGCATGTCTGTTTCTAGAAGTTTCCTCATCCCATCTGCTGTCAGCGCCTCCATCTTGACGTGAATGGCAGGATCCACACCAAACTCGTGGTTGAACCTGTCGATGGGATTGAACTCCAGGCTCCTCACGACAGTTTCCTCAGGCAAAGTGATGTCGATGGTGTAAGGATGAGCTTTCGTGGTGGGTTTCAACTGGAAGCTCCCCTGCAAATTACCATTGAGACATTGCTCCCACTCCTTCTGGTGGTCGCTGGCAGTCACCTTTTCTGTGCGCAGGAAAGTTCCTGTGTCACCTTCTGGCGTGGGAAAAGCGAGGACCATCAGATCCTGATAGTCACGCCAGTCCTGCATCTCCTTGACAGGAAGATTCACTTTGACTTGCTTTCCTCCTTCTACATCCGTACGCGTATACGTCAGGTTCCGCATGGCCTGCTCAGGTTTGATCCAGGGACCTCCGCTCATGGCCCATCCTGGGCATGTCTGGATGGTGAATCGAAATCCCAGTCGGTTGGCTTCCTCAGCTGTCTGTCTCACCAGCGATTCCCACTTGGGACTCAGGCACTCGATATGTTCTTCCGTGCCAGGCCAGTCAGCAGGATTGCCTTGCTGACCATGAAAGAACTGGACGCCAGCAAAACCAGCCTCAGCAATTGCTTTCAAGTCAGCCGTGATGCCTTTGCTGCCCACACTCCCATTCAAGAAATGGAACCACGTCTCTGGATAGTAACTCTTCGTGGGGCGCTCAAACATTTTCCTGTCCCACTCCCCAAAAGGCCTGCGCAACTCACCGCTGTCTGGGACAGCATTGACCACTTGAGCCCCAGCCCCCAAACTTATCGCTATCAGGGCAGATAAAAGAACTGACTTTTTCATGTATCTTGAATTATATGTATGATATCTTTTGGCTGATCAATGAAACACGTGGCACCTGCCTGCTCCAGCACACAACGGTCGCGAAAGCCCCAGAGGACGCTGATGCAGGGAAGACCTGAGTTGCGGGCCGTCTGGACATCGACTTCAGAATCCCCCACATAGACAGCCTCATCAGCACGCACGCCCAATTCCTTCAAGGCTTGGCTTACCATATCAGGGGCTGGCTTACGCTTCAGTTCAGGACGTTCACCAATGGCCACCTCGATCACATCTTCGAACCAGGTATGGTAGAGTTGGTCCACCCCTGCCTGCAGCTTGTTGCTCACCACAGCCATGCGTACTCCCATCTGATGAAGCGCCTGGAGAGTTTCCTGAATACCTGGATAAAGATGGGTGTGATCCTGGGAATGGTGCAGATAATAGGCACGGAATGCTGCGAAACACTCCTCGAAACGCGGGTTCGCATCACCTAAAGGGACAGCACGCCTCATCAGCATGCCTACCCCGTTACCCACGAACTGACGCACTTCGTCGAGTCGACGCTCAGGCATTCCACACGTCCTCAACGCATGATTCACGGCATCCGACAAGTCCTGCAACGTGTCCAGCAAAGTGCCATCAAGGTCCCAAATCACGGTTCCATATCTCATCTTTTTCGTCTATTTTGCCTCAAATTTACACTTTTTTTATGACTTTCCCATCCAATCACACACAAAAACAGACAAAAAAGACGTAACTTTGGGAGCAAAACAACGTTTTATGAAGATGAAAAAGACCTATCTGATACTGGCTTTTATGGTATGCTGCCATTCCCAAGCACAAGTTTTCAACTCACCCGATGATCTTTGTACAACCCAAAAGGGTTGGGACATTTATACGGCAGGAACCTATCGCTATGGCCCTTCCTTCATGTATTATGAGGACGGAAAAATCGATGGATGGTTTGCTGCCAGCGGAGGGACGTATGGCAAGAGATACTATCGAGGCACCCAATCACCTGTTAGAATAGGGGACTACAACACGGTGGGGCAAGTCTTCACAGCCAACGAGGATTTCTATCGTGTCAGCATATGTTGCCCCACTTGGAACAGCAGCAATGAGACGGTAACCATTTCCGTTTATGCATGGGACCGCACCTATACACGAACCATCCGTTCCACCCCTCTTTACACGAAAAATATCAAGATGACGGACAACATGTGGATCGACGGCTTCTATAGCAATGAGGCAGAGACTGACACCTCTATCCGTTTCCCCGCCGGCCGATACCTGTGGGTACTCTCAAACCCCAGTTCCACGGCAGGCGTATGGCACTATTCAGAGAAAGCAAATGGGGTATCCACGATTGCATACGAGAACGACAACCAGATAAACGGCTCCTTCTATATGATTACTCAAGAGCCTGGAAGCAGCATATACTGGGACTGCCCCACTTATCAGCACAGCAATGATGGCGGAAAGACGTGGTCTACTGAGAGAATTGCCCTGTTGCCTACGCAAGGCTCACGCGATGAGCTATCGGCCTGCGACCCAGGGGTAATCCGCTTTGGTGGTTATTACTACTTAGGATACACCAGCACAGAGAACCAGGCAGGAGTGGACAATCATCTCTACATGGCTCGAAGCACCTCTCCCACAGGGCCGTGGGAGAAATGGAACGGTTCAGGATGGGGTGGAAGGAACCCTCAACCCATTGTCACTTATACTGACAACCACGAGAAATGGGGATGTGGAGAACCCAGCATGGTGGTTGTCGACAATGTCCTGTACCTCTATTACACCTGGGAAAACGGCATCGTCACCACCCGCCTCGCTACTGCCCCAGCCGACGATGAGAACTGGCCAGCATCCCTGAAATATGTGGGCACAGTAATCAGCAAATCCAATTATTCCGCTTCTGACCATTGCGACATCAAATACATTGATGACATCCAGTGTTTCGTGGCGATGCATACCTCATCGAGAATGTCTACTTCGGCTTACATCAACGTATGGATTTCTCGCAATGGCAAGAACTTCACACATCTGGGCAAACTCAGCGGACCCACCCAGAAAGGACTCCACAACCTAGGACTTTCAGGCGATGAGATGGGACACATGCAACTGAGCAAGCCCCAGTTCGTGGCCTATGCTTACGGCCTCGATTCCTGGGGAAAATGGAACACCTACCTGCAGCCACTCGATTTCAGAGAGGAATTGATTACCCTGATTCGCAATGCCCAGATGGATCCCAACCTCGACGAAGAGGCCCGCTATAACCTGCAAGGCATCAGGATTCCCCACTCTGCTTCAGGCATCTATATCCAAGGAAGAAAAAAATACTTCAGACCCTAGCCAAGAAGCCACTTTTCAGGCAACTTCACTCCTCGAGACGCTCCCTTTTGGTTAAACTGTGTTAAACATGGGTACTATGTGATACAAAGTACCATAGTTTTGCATACATTTGCAGCAGCAAATCGATAAAACGAGAAAGCTATGAATGTAGAAAACACCAAATCACAAATGCGAAAGGGCATGCTCGAGTATTGCATCCTGCTGTTGCTCAACAAGCGTGCCTGCTATGCCAACGACATCATCTCCAAGCTGAAAGCCGCGGAAATGATTGTCGTCGAGGGAACCCTCTATCCGCTACTCACTCGTCTCAAGAACGACAATCTTCTCAAGTACGAATGGCAAGAGAGCACCCAAGGACCTCCACGCAAATATTACGCCCTCACAACTGATGGCGAGGAAGCTCTGAGACAATTGGACAACAGCTGGAACGAGATAGCTAAAACAGTAACCATCCTTCAAACAAAAAGATTAGAAATACAATGAAAAAGAATATCACCATCAATCTCTTTGGTACCCTCTACAACATCGACGAGGATGCATATCAGTTGCTCGACAACTATCTGCAGAGCATGAAGAACTATTTCAGTCGCCAGCTCAATGGCGATGAGATAGTTGACGACATCGAGCACCGTGTGGCTGAGCTCCTGTGGGAATACAAGGAGAAGGGTATCGAAGCTGTCAGCATAGACATCATCAAGGAGATTATCGGCAAGATAGGTAATCCCTCAGAGATCGACACGAACAATGGCAACGAGCAACCTGACCAGCAGAGCCAATCTTTTGCCAGCGAAGAGCAGGGTGCTGGTAGCGGGCAGAGAAGTAACTCAGGCCAATCCGCAGGGGAAGCCTTCCAGAACTTTGCCCACGAGGCAGGCCGCAGCGCCAACAACGCGTTCCACAAAGCCGCCAATCACTTCTCTGGCCGGCATCTCTATCGCGACCCCAACGACAAATTGCTGGGAGGCGTCTGCTCAGGAATCGCCAATTACCTGGGCATCTGCGATCCCATCTGGATACGTCTGGCGTTCATCCTGCTGGCTCTCTTCTCGCGCCTGCTCATGCTCCCCATTTACCTGATTCTGTGGATTGTGGTCCCTCTGGCCCAAACCCCAGAGGATCGATTGCGCATGAAGGGCGAGAAAGTGAATCCTGACACGCTCAACGCGCAAGTCATCAGCGAGAGTGAGCAGCAAGAAAAGGGAACATACAATCCCAGCACAGCAAGCCACAGCGGCTGCCTGCGAATCATCTTTGGATGCATTCTCGCCTTCCTGCTCCTGCCCCTGATTGCCCTTCTGTTTTTCATCATCTTCGCCTTCGTGGCAGTCTTGGGAATGAGCTTAGGATTGATAGGAAACCTCCCTGGCTTCTTTGGGTTCACGTCTACAAGCCTAGGCGAATTCTTTTCCAACTTAGCCAGTATTTTTGCTGGTCACGAATGGTTCATTTGGATAGGCCTGCTGTTTGCAGTATACGCCATTTACGTCCCTGTCTACTTCATCGTTCGCGCCATCCGCAGCGGCGACAGGCCACTCTCCAGCACTCAAATCGTTTCCTACATCATCAGCTGGCTCTTCGCCCTCGTTGTCACAGTCTTCGTCTGCTTCTACGGATGGAACAGCCAGAAGAACTCCCACAATGGATACTATCATCCCACAAGCATCGAGCAACCCACTCATTATGAGCCCAATTACAACATAGGAGAACTGTAGGAAACAAGCGACACGTCGAAACCAGAAAGACAACGTGTTGAAATGGCAAAGACAACGTGTTGAAACCGCCAACTCAACACGTTGTCTTTTTCCCTTCGACCAGTGGCGTCTGGAAAACTTTCTCAAACAGGTCTGGGAGGAAAGCAAACTGACACAGGAAAGGCCGCTCTCGTGAACGGCCTTTCTGCATTTTCCACATTAAAAGAGAAGAGGGCAAACTATAAGGCTCGCCCTACTGAAGCCACTTATTTCTTGGCTGCCTTCTTGGCTGCCTTAGCCTTCTCCTTGTCGTATTTCTCCCAGAGTTTTTTCTTGACGACAAGAGCCTTCTGAGCCTCTGTGCTGGCTTTGGCTGCTGCCTCAGCTTCAGCCTCATCTGCAGGGCTGGCATAAGCATGGCGATAGCCTTGCTGCTTGTCCCAATATCCACGAGTGAAATCAGGGAAGGCTACGCTTGCACAATTGTTGTCCATACTGAGAGCTCCCAGCTCAGCAAGCGAGCACCATTCTGCCAGATCGTAAACATCCATATCGAGTGGCAAGCCATTCTGGAGACAGTAAACAAGGCGGCTGTCCATGATGAAGTCCATACCTCCATGTCCCATCTCGCGGCCTAACTCGCCGTATTTGGCAAGAATGGGGTGATAAAACTTTTTGACCAAAGCGTCGTACTCAGATTGAGGAAGGAAGGAATGAGTCGTCAGATTGTCCAACTGAGGTTTCACTCCGCTGGCAGAAAGCTGAGCCTTGTCCAAAGCGATGCGAGGCTCTGGATACTTGGTTGCATAGCCTTTCGTACCCGTCAGTTTGAACAAGCGGTTGTAGGGCTGGGGAGTCATGACGTTGTGCTGAATCTCGACCACTTTTCCCTGGGCAGTACGCATGAGAGTAGTCGTCTGGTCACCATTGCGGAAATTTTTACATTCTTTGCCTGTCTTTTTCTTCATGTAGTCAGCACCAATGAAGCTCTTGGTATCCATCGCAACCAATGTGGTGAAACGGTCGCCACGATGGATGTTCATACACTGGGCAACAGGTCCCAATCCATGCGTGGCATACACGTCACCACGATTTTCCGCATTGTACTTCATGCGCCATCCCAACTTCTCAGGATCCGTCCCATCAGGATTCTTCCAGTATGCTTCCCAGAAGTCCGACAGGTTGTGGATGTAAGCGCCTTCTGCACGGATGACCTCGCCAAAGACTCCATTCTGAGCCATGTTCAGGGCGTTCATCTCGTAATAATCATAGCAGCAGTTCTCGAGAATCATGCAATGCTTGCGAGTCTTCTCTGACAGGTCAATCAGTTCCCAGCATTGCTCCAAGTTCATGGCAGAAGGAACCTCGATGGCCGTATGCTTGCCATTCTCGAGGGCACACTTTGCAACAGGGAAATGATGGTCCCAATCCGTGGCGACATACACCAGGTCGATGTCAGATCGCTGGCAGAGCTCGACGTAGCCTTTCTCACCACTATAGATGGCTGCCGGGGCAAGCCCCTGGTCACGCAAATATTTTTGACAAGCTTCAGCACGTTCCGCCTCGTAATCACAAAGGGCAACCACTTGCACACCAGGAATGTGGGCAAAACGATTGACTGCACCAGGGCCACGCATTCCCAAACCCACGAAGCCGACACGAACAGTAGGCAGCTTGGGGGCTGTCAGGCCCAGCACATTCTGCTGACCAGCAGGACGCTTGGGAGTGTCCAGTACGATAGTTCCCTTGTCCCAATGCCACTTGGTGGTTGGGCTAAGACTTTGAGCCACGGCCACGACATTCATGCAAAGCATCAGAGCGGTGGCAGATAAGATGTTTTTTAGTCGCATAAGAAATAGTTTTAATTGAAATGTGCCACAAAGATAATGCAAGTCTTGCAGATAAAGAACACAAAGAATGTGAATAAACCTTAAATCAGATTCAAGTAGTCCATCCGCAGAAGGGAAAATCATATTAAATAATGTATCTTTGTACGTTAAAAGTAAAGCAGGTCACCATGCTGGAAGGAAACAAGACCCCTTTGTTGGGCATGACATTGGATGAATTGAGGAAGGCAGCCACAGAAGTTGGCTTGCCTGCCTTCACTGGTTCCCAACTGGCAGACTGGATCTACAGGCACCAGGCGGACAGCATGGAAGAAATGACCAATATCTCGAAGAAGAGCCTCTCCAAGCTGCAGGAACGATTCATGCTGGGAAAGATGCCCCACTCGCTGGCACAACGCAGCAAGGACGGCACAGTGAAATACCTGTTCCCCACCCTGGACGGCCAACGGGTGGAATCGGTCTACATCCCTGATGGCGACAGAGGAACTCTTTGCGTGAGCTGTCAGGTGGGATGCCGCATGGGATGCCGCTTCTGCATGACAGGACGGCAGGGATTCCAAGGGAATCTGACTGCCACAGACATCCTGAACCAGATCTACTCGTTGCCAGAGCGGGACAGCCTGACGAACGTGGTCTTTATGGGTCAGGGCGAACCTCTCGACAACCTGGACGCTGTCATGAGAGCCACCCAGCTGCTCATGGCGGACTATGGGCTGGCGTGGAGCCCCAAGCGAATAACTGTCTCCACAGTAGGCATAAGGAAGAACCTGTCGCGTTTCCTGGAAGAAAGCCCCTGCCACCTTGCCATCAGCCTCCACAATCCCTTCCCTGAGCAACGGTTGGAAATGATGCCTGCTGAGAATGGCTACAGCCTGCGGGAATTCATCCCCTTGCTCAAGCAGCAAGACTGGTCCCACCAACGAAGGCTGAGCTTCGAGTACATTGTCTTCGAAGGGCTGAATGACACGGAAGCCCATGCCAAAGAACTGGTCAGGCAGCTTGCTCCCGTGGAATGCAGAGTGAACCTGATACGCTTTCACCAGATTCCAGACACTCCCTATCACGGGACTTCTGAAAGCAAAATGGTCTGGCTGCGCGACTATCTGACCCACCATGGGGTAACGACGACCATTCGAGCCAGTCGAGGCGAAGACATCTTTGCCGCATGCGGAATGCTCAACACAGCAGAAAAGAAGAAACAAAATACAGCATTGGTATGAAAAAGACAATCCCTATCCTGATCATCCTTGCAACAATGATCCTATCCGGCTGCAAGAAGGGAATGATATTCCCCATCGCCAGCGGTCGACCTTATGAGGTACTGGTGGTGATGGACACAAAGACTTGGGAGGCACCCACAGGAAGGGCACTCTTCAACGTTCTGGACACAGACGTTCCAGGATTGCCCCAAAGCGAGCGCTCGTTCCACATCTCTCAGATTGAGCCTCAACACTTCAGCGCCAACCTGAACATCTTCAGGAATATCATCCAAGTGAACATCGATGGCAAGCAATTCACCCAGACACGAATGAAATTCATGCGCGACAAGTATGCCATGGATCAAATCGTGCTGACCATCAACAGTCCTTCCGACAAAGACTTCCAAGATTTCTGCAAGGCTCACAGTCAGGACATCGTCGATTTCCTGACCAAAATGGAAATGAACCGTCTGGTGAAGGAACTGGAAAAGGAATACTCGAAATGCACATACGATCTGGCGTGGGAAATCTTCAACTGCAGGATTCATGTACCCAAAGAACTGGCCAGCTACAAGAAAGGAGAGAATTTCCTGTGGACAAGCAACAACACAGCAACGGGCATGGAGAACATCTGCATGTACAGCTACCCCTACGAAGGCCCAGAAACCTTCAACAAGGAATACATCCTGCACAAGCGAGACAGCGTGATGGAAAAGAATCTGCCAGGCGAAAAGCCAGGCATGTACATGCAGACCGACACCCTGTGCACCATGATAAAACCCATCGTGGTTCATGGCATGTATGCGATGGAGACTCGAGGCCTCTGGATCATGAAAGATGACTGCATGGGTGGACCTTTCGTGAGCCACAGCCGCGTGGATACGGAGGCAAACAAAGTCCTCGTCGTAGAAGGATTCGTCTATGCGCCAGAGAAGATGAAACGAGGCCTGATGCGACGTTTGGAAGGCTCCCTCTACACCCTGATGCTGCCTGAGGAGCAAGACAACATGTCGATAGTAATCACACCTGGCATCGACGAAGAAGTCAACCCTGCCCCTCACAAGAGATGAGAGAAAAGACAAGAAACGACAAGAAACGACACAAATACAAGAAAAAAACATACGAATGGAGAAACAGAAAATAGGAATCACACACGGCGACACAAATGGCGTGGGCTATGAAGTGATCCTGAAAGCCTTTGAGGATCCCACCATGCTGGAACTCTGCACACCCATCGTGTATGGAAATTCCAAGATAGCGGCCTACCATAGGAAGGCGATGGAACTGACAACCAACTACAGGACCATCCAGAGAGCAGACGAAGCGATGCACGATAAGCTGAACCTGATGGAATGCCTCAACGAGGAAGTCAAAATTAATTTGGGTCAAGAGACTCCCGAGAGCATCCTTTCCGCCAAAAAGAGTCTCGATGCAGGAATTGAAGACCTGGCAAAAGGGAGAATCGACGCATTGGTAGTGAATCCCCTTAACCCAGAGAAATCCTTGGGAACAAACAGCCAAACGGAATACATCCTGTCCAAGATAGGACGAGAAGGAACACCTCTCACCATCTTGTTGAACGAGGACCTACGCATCGCTCTGGCAACCACCCATCTACCTATCAGCGAGGTGGCCGGCAAGATTACAAAGGAACTGATACTGGAGCGAATCCGCCAACTGAACATGAGCCTGAAACGCGATTTCAAGTTCACTCAGCCACGCATTGCCGTACTGGCTCTGAATCCCCAACCCAACGAGGAAGAAGAGAATGCCATAAAGCCTGCCCTGGAGGATGCCAACACAGAACGGATCAATGCATACGGCCCCTTCAATGCTGACGAATTCTTTGGCGAGGGCGCCTATCGCTATTATGATGCTGTCTTAGCAATGTATGACGAACAAGGCAAGACTCCATTTAAGGTTGTCTCGAAAGACGAAGGCGTCATCTATGTCGCCAACCTCCCCTATATCTGCACGTGCCCAAGCCAAAACTTACAATACGGTATCGCAGGGAAGGGTGTGGCTGATGTCCTCTCTTTTAACCATGCTATCTTCTCAGCGATAGACATTCACAGGAACCGTGCTTTTTATGACCAATCTCACGAGAATCCCCTACCCAAACTCTATCAAGACAAACGGGAAGAGCCAAAGAAAAGCATTTTCAATGTAGAATAAGGAATAAAGGCAACAAACAAACCAGTTGTTTTGCCAAGGAAAAGAAACAATGAAGAAGTTTGACTTACAGGAGATCAAAAACCGATATGGCATCGTGGGCCGTGATGAAGGACTGAATACAGCCATAAGCACTGCCATACAGGTTGCCAGCACCAATCTCTCTGTCCTCATCCAAGGTGAGAGTGGTGTCGGCAAGGAAGCCATTCCACGTATCATCCATGACAACAGCCAAAGAAGAAGCAAGAAATACTTAGCCATCAACTGTGGATCTATCCCTGAGGGAACCATCGACAGCGAACTTTTCGGACATGAGAAAGGCGCTTATACGGGTGCCATAGGAGAGCGAGAGGGATACTTTGGCGCAGCAAATGGCGGCACCCTTTTCCTGGACGAGGTGGGAGAACTGCCATTGAGCACGCAAGCGCGTTTGCTTCGCGTATTGGAGTCAGGAGAATACATTCGAGTGGGAAGCAATGAGCCAAGGAAAACGGATGTCAGAATCGTGGCGGCCACCAATGTGGACATTCCTATCGCCATTCGAGAAGGACGTTTCCGCGAAGATCTCTATTATCGTTTGTGCACCATCAACATCAAAATGCCACCCTTGAGAGAACGAGGAGGAGACTCCGTGTTGATTTTCAAGAAATTCGCGCTGGATACTGCCGCTGAATACCACATGCTGGAGCCCATACGATTAACACCAGAGGGTGAAGAGGTCGTGAGGAGTTACAAATGGCCAGGCAATATCCGCCAACTCAAGAATATTGTGGAGCAGATGAGCATACTCTGTCAAGATCGTGCCATAACCCCTGCAGATCTAGAAAAATATGGAGTAGTACCCAATTTGGATGAGACAACCGGCATCAGCCGATTCTATGGGTCAGATTACCGTCGAGGTGCAAATTTCGAAAGCAATCTACAGTTCTTCATTCAGTCTGTGGTAGAGCTGAGAAAAGAAGTGGAGGAATTAAAGACTCGCCTGAATGCTGCCAAGATGGAGCTGCCCAAGACAGTCACTACCATCCAGCCAATCTCAAATTCCATGTCCGATAGGCCACAAGTGGAAACTGCACAGGAATATCATGTTGTAATCCCTCAGGATGCCACCAAGAATGCCCATGTCCCTATGGCAGAGGAGATAACGGCTGAAGAGGCAGAAGAAGTGGAAGACGAGAACCTGAACATCTTCGACATGGAGAAGCGTAACATCATCAAAGCTCTCGAGCGCAATCGATACCGCAGGAAACTGGCTGCCAAAGAACTAGGAATCAGCGAGAGGACCCTATACAGAAAAATCAGGGATTATGGAATTGAAGACTAAACATAAGCGTCTCCTCGTGGGATGGATGTTTTGTTGCAGCATCCTCCTGACGGCATGCTCCATCAGTTATAGATTCAATGGAGCAAGCATCGACTATGAGAAGACCAAAACCATCCAGATAGACAATTTCCCCATCCGAAGTGCTTACGTTTGGGCTCCCATGCAAAGCATCTTCCAGAACAAGTTGACAGACATATTTGCCTCACAAACAAAGCTTAAACAAGTAAAAAGGAACGGAGACCTGCAGCTTGCTGGAGAAATCACAGGCTTCGACCAATACAACAAAGGAATCTCCAGCAGTGGTTACAGTAGTCAAGTACAATTGAAAATGACAGTGAACGTTCGTTTTGTGAACAACAAGAAGCATACGGAAGACTTCGAAAGGCAATTCACCGCCACCGCTGATTACGACGCCACCCAACAGTTGACAAGCGTTCAAGAGGAATTGGTAACTCAGATGACAAAAGACATTACTGACCAAATCTTCAATGCCACTGTAGCAAACTGGTAAAGGAAAACAAACGAATTATGCAGAGACACCTGATAGACTACATCCGCAGACCTGATTATCTGGATCTTCAGGCAATGGCACAACTGAGAGAACTTGTAGAGAAATATCCCTATTTCCATGCTGCACGTATCCTGCTGCTCAGAGCTCTGTACCAGCTGCATGACCCATCCTTTGACTTAGAACTGAAAAAAACAGCCATTCTGATTCCTAACAGAGATACACTCTTTTTCCTCTTTGAAGAAAAGAAATACCAACCTCAAAAGAATGCCCTCAGGTCTCTTGCAGATAAAGAACGCGAAAATGAGGGACAAGACAGAACAGGAAGTCTCATTGATGATTTCTTGGGAACACTTCCTGAAGAAAAGCCTAGCAAAAGGAACCATCCTATAGAACCTACCGTAGATTATCTGGGATACCTGATGCAAACCATGCAGCAAACACCTCAGGAGGATTCAACCATGAATGGGGGAAATCTCATCGATGAATTCCTGAATAACGAGAAGGGAAAAATTGTGCTCAAGGATGAAACCAAGGAACCTCTGCAAAAACCAAAAGTAATGGAGGAAAATGATGCAGATAATGAATTTTTCACTGAAACTTTGGCTCAAATTTACATAAAACAAGGCAAATTTGAGCAGGCGATTGAAATTATCAAGCGATTATCCTTGAAATATCCAAAAAAAAATCGTTACTTTGCAGACCAAATCCGATTTATGGAGAAAATTATCATTAATAACAAGAACAAATAAAACTATAAAAATGTACACTTCAATCGTAATTCTAGTAGTCCTGGTATCTGTCCTAATGTGCCTAATTGTACTTATCCAAGAGTCAAAAGGTGGAGGTCTGGCAGCAGACTATTCAAACAACAATCAGATTTTGGGAGCTCCTAAAACAACCAACTTCATCGAGAAGTTCACTTGGGGTCTGGCTATCGCAATGGTCTTCCTGAGTGTAATCAGCGTTGCTTTCTTGCCTAAGGTTGGCAGCAATGGTTCTGTCATCATGCAACAGGCAACTGAGCAGAAGGCTATCAATCCAAACAACATGCCTGGCATGACCCAGCCTTCAGCAACTGAGAATGCTCCTGCTACGGATGCGCAGGAAGCACCTGCCCCTGAGGCAACTCCAGCTGAATAAGAGACTTACATCTGAGTATGGACTGCGTACTGATTGCAGATAGCGGTTCTACCAAAACGGATTGGATCTTAGTATCCAAAGAGAATGGTACAAAAGAGATTCACAGCACAGGCATCAATCCCGTGCGCGATTCTCGAAGTACCATTCTGAGTATATTAGAGGATGAACTCAAACCACAAATCCCTCATACTCCCAACATAAGAGAGATACATTTCTATGGGGCAGGCTGCACCCCCCCCTTCTGCAAAACTGTAGAAGAATGCCTCTTAGAAACATTTCCACAAGTGGAAATCTCTGTTGATAGCGACCTGCTTGGAGCAGCCAGAGCATTATGTGGCCACAACCAAGGGATTGCATGCATCCTAGGGACGGGATCCAACAGTTGCCTCTACGATGGAGAGAAGATCGTAAGTAACGTATCTCCTCTTGGATTCATTCTGGGAGACGAAGGAAGTGGAGCTGTATTGGGGAGAACCTTAGTGGGTGACATCTTGAAAGGAATGCTAGGAGACTCAATACGTGAAGAATTCTTACAGGAATACGAACTCACACCCTCTCTTATTATAGATAAGGTATATAGAGGAACTCAACCAAACAGATTCCTCGCTTCACTTGTTCCTTTCATTGAGAAACACAGGAATATGAGTGGTATCCACAATCTGCTGATTTCATCTTTCCGAAGTTTCCTTTCTCGTAATATTGCTCAATATGGTCGACCTGATTTGCCTCTGAACTTTGTGGGAAGCATCGCGCATATCTATGAAGAAGAATTGCAGGAATCTATCAGGTTAGAAGGAATGATTATGGGAAAGATTCTGCAAAAACCAATTGCAGAGATAGCAAATTTCCATATAAAACCCAGAAAAAAGTAGACAAAAAGGAAGAAAAGTCAAAATATGTTATAAAACATAGGAAAATATTTGTTCCATGTAATAAAACATCTTAAATTTGCACTCGTTATCCTGAAAACAATCTTTTTACCTTAAACAAAAAACTAATACCTAAAAGAAATTGAATAAGGGACGCTGGGAAGCGTTCCCTTATTCGTTTTGCAGAGTTGCATTTATTTTCTCGATGTAATCAAGAATATCCTCCTTGCCCAATTTGCTCTCAGCACTTGTAATAAAATAAGGAGGAAGCACTTCCCATTGTTCCTCCAGCACCTGCAGATATCTCTTAACATTAAGATTCAATGAACTGCGGGATAGTTTATCTGCTTTAGTGAAGACAATGCTGAAGGGGATTTCATTATTTCCCAAGAATTCTATGAAATCCAAATCATTCTTCTGCGGTTTATGACGAGAATCAACAAGCAGAAAAAGATTCGCCATCTGCTCACGCATAAGAATATAGCCAGTAATCATCTTTCTCAAATTCTCTGTTTCCGTCTTACTCCTGCGAGCAAAACCATAGCCGGGAAGATCCACCAAATACCATTGCTTGTTAACCAAGAAGTGATTGATGAGCAAGGTCTTTCCTGGAGTAGCACTAGTCTTTGCCAGTTTAGAATGATTTGTCAACATGTTTATCAGACTGGATTTCCCAACATTACTCCTCCCAATAAAAGCATACTCAGGAAAAGAGGATTGAGGGCACTGATCCACACGGGCACTACTGATGACAAATTCAGCCGTTTTTATTTGCATAATGATAAAATGTTAATTTAGAAAGAGTAGTTCATACTAATACTCAAAGACTCCCTCATCATCAAATAGTTTCCATGATCATTCTTGTAATTTCGGTTACTATCGTCGAATTTGGGGAAGACATACAAGTTAGCACTCATATATTTGTTGACAGAAAAAGCAAAAGTGTTTTCCCATTGGATATTAGTATAATGCAAATTGCTAGCCCAAAATATTTTACTAGTCCACGTCACCTGGTTACAAATCCTCCAAGTAGTCTGCAAGGTTGCGGTAGGACCAAACTTGTGATAAGAATGATGACCTGGACGCACACTGTACCTTTGCACTAAACTCTCACGCTGAACATAACGTAACTGATAGGCCAAAGGAGACAAGTTGACAGCGCCACTGTATCTTTTCTTCTTCCCCCAATTGAAGGAATAGCCAATACCTGGTCCGACGGTCACATCCAATGGGGAAAGGACATCTGTGATTACATTCATCGAGTTTGCTGCATAGGCAGGAACAATAGAGGTAGACATGCGCACCTGCATCGTATACCTCAGTGTTTTTACAATGGAATAACCTACATTGGTCGTATACGTAACTGCATTGGTATTTGGTTGGAATACACGACGTTTATCATTCTTATTGGTACGAAAACCCAAACGTGCATCTAGATTGTTGGTCCATATAATTTTCTTTTTATTGTCATAATTGAGATTCAGCGACAATACACTTGTTCCAGAGATATGATTATCAACTCCCTGAAACCAATGGTCTGTTGCATAGTTTTGAGTGAACTGCATGGAGGCACTTCCAGAGAACCTGAAAAAATTGGGGCGACGTGTTATAACCGTCACCATTTCATCCACATCAGCACTTAAATTTGGTTCAATTACCTTTTCTGAAAGGTTATTACTTGTCTGAATGGCTGTTGTGGTAATATCTTCACGAATTGTGCCTTGACCTTTAATCTGACCTTCTGTTTGACTGACCAACCAAGGATTTGCAGTATACAGACGAGCCAACGAATGGTTTACAGCTCGATATAGTTTTGTTCGTTCGCTAATATGTGCAGTATCTTCAAGAGCAAAGAACTGGTGAATAGAAGATGTATAAAAAGTCCCAGGAACCATCAGACGGTAAAAATACGCATCTGGAGCAGGAGTCACATTCAAAGCATCCAGAGAATCACGCAACACCGCCAAAGAGTCCAAAGCACGACTATATTTTTTCAACAATGCAGACGTATCAACAGGTGCTATATCATTCTGTACAACTCCAGCCTTATTTTGCGACATCATAGATGTTGACATCCATAAAAAGAAAGCAAACAGTAAGGTGTGGCGTAACTTCATATTATCTAATTTTCAGCAAAGATAGACATTTTTCAGGGCAAAAAACACAAAGTCTATAAAGTTTTTTTGTATTTTTGCATTTTAATATGGGAATTATATAATTTTATCTGCATAATCATGGCAAAAAACGAATGCATATCCACAATTGCAGAATACGTTTCTTCGTAGTCTTCACAGAGAAAGACGCTGATGGCCCTCATCATGTAACCTCACAATGTGACAGAAAACAGAAGCCCCTAATTTAAGGAATATAGTTAATAAAACATAGAGAATAAAACAAATAATAGAATATGGACAAAAATACAGTAACAGGTTTTCTTCTTATTATCTTAGTAATCATAGGATTCAGTTGGTACAGTCGCCCCTCTCAAGAGGAACTGCAACAAATGGCAAAGCAGGATAGTATCGCTGCTGTCGAAATGCGAAAAGCAGAATTAAAAAGTCAAGAGGAAGAGATACAAGTTGAAAAGGAAAGGATTGAACAGGCTACAGACAGCTCAGCACTCTTCTTCTCACAAAGAAGCGGATCAGGACAAGATGTTGTTTTGCAAAACAGCAAAGTAAAAGTAGCGATCTCCACTCAGGGGGGAACTATACAAAGCGCACAAATCAAAGGATACAAGAGCCGCAACCACGAGGGAGACGTCATCCTGATGAACCGCAAGGATGCACAGATGGCATTCTCCTTCGAGGGAAAGCAGGAGAACATCGTTACCTCCGATTACTTTTTCAGACCTGAGAATCAGACAGACAGCAGCGTTACCATGATGCTGGACCAACCCGGCAAGTATATCGCTATCTCCTACAGACTAAGGCCCAATACTTACATGGTTGATATCCATATTACAACCGGTGGCATGAGCGGGTTATTCTCACCCAGCATGAAGACGATGAACGTAAGCTGGACCGACCGTATCATGCAGCAGGAGAAAGGATACGACTTCGAGAATCGGTACAGCAGTCTGACGTATAAGCGTACAGGTAAAGGCACTAAAAACCTGAGCGAGACTCGCAATGACACGAAAACTCCTGAGCAACCGCTGGATTGGGTAGCATTCAAGAACCAGTTCTTCAGTGCTGTGCTCATTGCACCACAGGACTTCACGGATGCACAGCTCTCGAGCACGCAGGAAGAGGATAAGAAGAGCGGTTTCCTGAAAACCTACGAAGCAGACCTGAAGACCTTCTTTGACCCATCTGGTGCACAGCCTACACACCTGCAGATGTATCTTGGTCCCAACGATTTCCACATGCTTAAGGACCACAACAAACAAAGCCTGGCCGACAAGGACCTCGAGCTGGAAGATCTTGTATATCTGGGATGGCCTATCGTGCGTTGGATAAACAGATGGTTCATCATCTACCTCTTCGACTGGCTCAAAGGTTTCGGCTTGCACATGGGGCTGGTGCTTCTACTCCTTACAGTTATTGTGAAGGCCCTGGTATATCCAACCACGAAGAAGAGCTTCATGAGCAGTGCCAAGATGCGCGTCCTGAAACCCCAGATTGACGAACTCAGCAAGAAATATCCCAAGCAAGAGGATGCCATGAAGAAACAGCAAGAAATGATGCAGATATACAGCCAGTATGGAGTTAGTCCTATGGGCGGCTGTCTACCAATGCTCATCCAGACACCAATCTGGATTGCTCTTTTCAACTTCGTCCCCAATGCCATTGAGTTGCGCGGCCAAAGTTTCCTTTGGGCTGACGATTTAAGCGCCTACGATGACGTGATACGATGGGGCAAGGATATATGGCTCATTGGTAACCACCTGAGCATCTTCTGCATCCTCTTCAGCCTTACAAACATCGTAAACACTTGGATCAGTATGCGCCAGCAACAGAATCAATTCTCTGGCGAACAGGCTCAACAGATGAAAATGATGCAGTACATGATGTACTTCATGCCAATCATGTTCTTCTTTGTCTTCAACAACTACAGCTCAGGCCTGAGCTACTATTATTTCCTTTCCGGTCTTTTAAACATCTTAATGATGTGGTACCTGCGTCGTTCCACTGACGACAAAAAATTGCTGGAACGTCTAGAGGCATATAAGGCTCAGCATAAGAATAATCCCAAGAAAGTATCTGGCATGGCGGCACGACTGGAAGCCTTGCAGAAACAAGCACAGATGATGGAAGAACAACGTCGCAAACAGAAATAAGTAAGAAAAAAGAGAGATGAATCTAAGGTCTAGAATTCTTTGTACCACTGCACTCATGGCTACATTGACAGTGATTCCTTCTTGCACTGAGAAAACTGAAGAAGGTCCCTTCATTGGACGCAACGAAATCACTCTACAGAGCGACACGCTAACTCCCGAAGCTTTGTGGGCAATGGGACGTATTGGCACCTATTCTGCCTCACCTGATGGCAGACGAGTTGTTTATCAGGTAACCTACTACAGCGTAGCAGAGAATCGTAGTCACGCTGTACTCTACATGATAAATGCAGATGGCTCAGAACAAAAAATGCTTACTACTACCACAAAAAACGAGAGTGACCCTGCATGGCTCAGTAATGAAAGAATTGCCTTCCTGACCGACGGAGAGGTATGGAGCATGGACACCAACGGTAAAGGTCGCAAACAGCTGACCCAGACCGACGGTTCTGTAGATGGATTCCTCTTCTCGCCTGATGGTAAGAAAGTCATTCTCATCAAGAGCGTGCCTTATCACGACATCATTCAGGAACGTCCTGCTGACCTTCCAAAGAGCACGGGCCGCGTGATTACCGACCTGATGTACCGCCATTGGGATCATTATGTGGAAAGTATCCCCCATCCCTTTGTTTTCGACCTTGCCAGTGGCGAGGAGTTCGATATCCTTGAAGGAGAACCCTACGAATGCCCCATGGAACCCTTTGGCGGCATTGAGCAACTGGCTTGGAGCCCTGACTCGAAGTTCATCGCCTTTACCTGCCGCTGCAAGACCGGCTTGGAGTACAGTATCTCGACAGACAGCGACATCTTCCTCTATGAAGTTGAGGCTCGCGACCTCAACTTTATTGAGCACACGAAGAACCTTTGCAAACCATTCCAGGAGTTTGGCATCCAGCCTTGTGACGCAATGGCTTATCATGGCGACGGCAAGCAGTTGAACCCCACCAAGACACTTAAAGACCAAGCTATCAACGAGAAGCAGAAGCACGAGAACGTAGGCTATGACCTAAATCCGAAGTTCTCGCCCGACGGACGCTATGTAGCATGGCTTTCTATGGAGCGCGACGGCTATGAGGCTGACCGCCAGCGCCTGTGCATTTATGACTTGAGCCAGATGTCGAAGGAACCAACTGCCGACTCAAAGGCATACGTCACAGAGTCGTTCGACTCGAATGTTGATGACTTCTGTTGGGCACCAGACTCGCGCACTTTATATTTCATAGGTGTTTGGCACGCTACTGTTAATCTCTATCGGACAAACATAGAAGGAGAAGTGACACGCCTCTCTGAATGCCTAGCAGATTTTGGTTCCTTGCAAATGCTCAACGAGAAACAGCTCTTGATGGAACGACATGACATGATGCATCCCGCTGACCTATATACCGTTACTCCTGGCAATGATGCAACTTCTACAACGATGACTCAACTTACCAACGAAAACGAAAATATCCTATCCCAACTGGCTCCCGCATCATGTGAGGCACGTTGGGTGAAGACAACTGACGGACAGGACATGCTCTATTGGGTCATATTGCCTCCACATTTCGACAAAAACAAGAAATACCCCACCCTTCTTTTCTGCGAAGGTGGTCCCCAAAGTCCTGTAAGCCAATTCTGGAGCTACCGATGGAACTTCTTCATCATGGCATCGCAAGGGTATGTCATCATTGCACCCAACCGACGTGGTCTGCCAGGCTTCGGACAGGAATGGCTTGAGGAAATCAGTGGCGACTGGACGGGCCAGTGCATGAAAGACTACATGACAGCCATTGACGATGCATGCCAGCAACTACCATACGTTGACAGCAACCATTTGGGGGCTGTTGGCGCATCCTTTGGCGGCTTCTCTGTATACTATTTAGCTGGTCATCATGAAGGACGCTTCAAGTGCTTCATTTCTCACGACGGTGCGTTCAACCTTGAGGCCATGTACACTGAGACGGAGGAGAACTGGTTCTCCAATTGGGAGTACGACGATGCCTATTGGAACAAGGATCGTACGGCTAACGCTAGCAAGACTTATGAGAACTCTCCTCATCGTTTTGTCGATAAGTGGGATACTCCCATCCTCTGCATTCACGGCGAAAAGGACTATCGCATCAACGCCACCCAGGGGATGTCAGCTTTCAATGCAGCCCGCATGAAAGGCATTCCTGCTGAACTGCTGCTTTACCCTGACGAGAACCATTGGGTACTGAAACCCCAAAATGGTATTCTCTGGCAGCGTACCTTCTTCCAGTGGCTCGACCGCTGGCTAAAAGAATAACCCATTAAATATATAAACCCCATTAAATTCATAAAAATGACTATTCAAAAAACTCTTCGCGATAGCGCTGGTATGCGCTGGACTGCGTTACTGCTGTTGGCATTAGCCATGTTTTGCAGTTATATCTTCATGGACATTCTCTCCCCTATCAAGGACTTGATGCAAGAAACACGCGGCTGGGACTCTACCTCGTTTGGCCGCATGCAAGGCTCCGAGGTGTTCCTCAACGTGTGGGCCTTTTTCCTTATTTTTGCAGGCATCATCCTCGACAAGATGGGCGTCCGCTTCACCGCCGTTCTCTCAGCTATTGTCATGCTCGTCGGCGCCATCATCAAATGGTACGCTGTCAGTGAAACCTTCATGGGCAGTGGACTCGAGACATGGTTCAACAGTCATCTCAACTGGGCTCCGCTGTTCGGACAGGAATGGCTCGACATCCTGCCCTTTGCTGATGGCATGCCCGCATCGGCCAAGTTTGCGGCCTGCGGTTTCATGATATTTGGGTGTGGCTGCGAGATGGCAGGCATCACCGTGAGTCGCGGAATCGTGAAGTGGTTCAAGGGGCGTGAAATGGCGTTAGCCATGGGAAGTGAGATGGCACTAGCCCGTCTGGGCGTAGCCACCTGCATGATCTTTTCGCCCTTCTTTGCCCGTCTGGGTGGCCATATCAGCGTCACCCGTTCCGTGGCCTTCGGTGTGGTGCTCATGTGCATCGCTCTCATCATGACCATTGTCTATTTCTTCATGGACAAGAAACTCGATGCCCAGACTGGTGAGGCTGAGGAGAAGGACGATCCCTTTAAGGTCTCCGACATCGGCAAGATTCTCTCCGACTCGGGCTTCTGGATCGTGGCCTTGCTCTGCGTGCTCTATTATTCAGCAATATTCCCCTTCCAAAAGTATGCCGTCAACATGCTGCAGTGCAACCTCACTCTGACACCTCCTAATGCAGATACATTTTGGGCTGGTGACAGCGTAACTATTATCCAGTATGTCATCATGCTTGTTGTGGCAGCTGCTGGTTTTGCCAGCAATTTCCAGAAAAGAAACAACATGAAATATGGTCTGTTGACCATCTCTATCATAGCCCTTATTACCTATTGTTATATGGGTTACATGCGTCAGTCTGCAGAGAGCATCTTTGCAGTATTCCCTCTTTTAGCTGTGCTCATTACCCCCATCTTGGGTAGCTATCTCGATCATCATGGCAAGGCTGCATCCATGCTGGTGCTCGGCTCATTGCTGCTCATCGCCTGCCACCTCACTTTTGCTTTCGTACTGCCTGCTTTCAAGGGAAGTGCTGTGGGAGGAATCATTATTGCCTACGCCACAATCCTGGTGCTTGGCGCCTCTTTCTCCCTGGTACCTGCTTCGTTATGGCCCAGTGTACCTAAATTGGTGGATGCCAAGGTCATCGGATCGGCCTATGCCCTTATCTTCTGGATCCAGAATATCGGTCTATGGCTTTTCCCCTTGCTCATTGGTAAAGTGCTTGATAAGACGAACCCTGACGTAACCGACCCTACCCAGTTTAATTACACAGCTCCTCTCATCATGCTCGCCAGCTTAGGCGTTGCAGCTTTCTTCCTAGGACTCATTCTGAAAGTTATTGACAAGAAGAAAGGACTAGGACTAGAAGAACCTAACATTAAATAGAACTAGCCAACCTAGACTCTAAAGAAAAGAAATTGGCACTGCATAACAATCAAATTTGTCCTAAAAATGTATATAATAGGAATCGCTGGAGGTACAGGTTCTGGCAAAACGACTGTAGTGAAGAAAATTATTGAGACCTTACCGACAGATAAGGTTGCTATTATTCCGCAAGACTCATATTACAACGACACAACGCATCTCACTTTGGACGAGCGTCGACATATTAATTTCGATCATCCTGATGCGTTTGATTGGGACTTGCTGACCTCTCAGATACAGGATTTACGAAACGGGAAAGCCATCGAGCAACCGACCTACAGTTACATCATTTCCAACCGTCTCCCTGAAACCATTCACATAGAACCCTGTGAAGTAATCATCATCGAGGGTATCATGGCACTTTGGAAAAAGGAACTTCGCGATTTGATGGACTTGAAAATTTTTGTGGATACTGATTCAGATGAGCGTCTTATCCGTGTAATTCAGCGTGACACCATTGAGCGTGGCCGTACCACTCAAATGGTTATAGATCGGTATCTTGAGATTCTGAAACCTATGCATGAAGAATTTATCGAGCCAACCAAACGTTATGCGGACCTAATTGTTCCACTTGGGGGAAACAACACAAGAGCAGTCGACATCATGCGTACCTATATCATCCACAGAATCAAACCTGGATTCATTGCACAGTAACCTCTCATCACGAATCGCAAGTCTGATAGCAACATGCTTTCTCATGCTGATGTCATGTCAGCAGGAGAAAAGTCACACACCTTCAAGCATGTTCAGTGAAGCAGAGGAAGATACCTCTGGCATATATGATTTGCCCCAAATTCAGGCAGAAGGTCTTTTGGTAGCTGCCACATTGAGCGGTCCTGACACTTATTATGAAATGAGGGGTAAAGAATTTGGCCTCCAGTTTGAGATGGCCGAAGAATTCGCCTCTCACATTGGGGCACGCCTGAATATGGAGATTGCACCAGACACAGCCACACTTTACGAGATGCTGCAAAATGGTATAATAGAATTGATAGCGCTGCAATTGGGTCCTAACAACATGTGGATCACACGTGAAGATTCCCCCATTCTAACAGAGAAACTCCATAAATGGTGGGATCCCAAGCGTCCTGGCAAAATCCTTAATAAGGAAAAAAAGCAACACAACATACGCCGGAGGATACGTCCCAAGATGGCTGACCCTATGCATGGCATCATTTCACAATTCGATGACCTTTTTGTCCGCTATTCCAGTACGGCAGGTTGGGATTGGAGATTGCTAGCTGCGCAATGCTATCAAGAATCCGGATTTGACCCACAAGCTGTATCATGGGCAGGAGCACAAGGCTTGATGCAAATCATGCCTGCTACAGCACGCCAGCTTGGTTTGCCTGCCAACAAGGTTTTCGATCCAGAACAGAACATTGCTGCAGGAGCACGATATATCAGGAAACTCCAAAGTACCTTTTCTGACATACCAGACCCCAACGAGCGTATTTGTTTTATTCTGGCAGCCTATAATGGAGGGAGTCATCATGTACGGGACGCAATGTCACTAACCCGAAAACATGGGGGGAACGACAAAGTGTGGAATGATGTTGCACCCTACATCCTACATTTGGCTGAGCCCAAATGGTACAACGATCCTGTAGTCAAGAATGGATATCTCCGAGGTAGTGAAACTGAAGAGTATGTGCGAAGCATAATGCAACGTTGGAAGGACTATCGTGGCAGTGCTCGAGCATCCTCGTCCGGTAGCACACCCGCCCCTGCCCACAAGAGCCTACAGAATGGAGAATATCAGTCTCAAGTAAAGAGTGCAAAAGACTTTCTGGAAGAAAAAGACACTGAAATCCGTTAAAAAGTATTAAACGTCACATCAAGATGATGCAACGAAAGAAATATTTTTGTAATATTGCATTGAAATTTACGTTTTAAAAGTAATAAGCATATGAAAAAAATTACACTCGCATTGATGGCTGTAACAGCCATGTGTACGCAAACATTTGCTCAAACAACAAGAAATTTCTACACCAGTAGTCTTAAACTCAACGTTGAGGCCATCGAGGCAGCAACCCAGCCCGTTCAGATCAATCGTACTCTGTTCGCTGGTTATAACACCATTTGCCTGCCCATGAGCCTTTCTGGTGAACAGCTTCAGTCTGCAGCTCCCGAAGTTCAGATTGAACGTTTGGCTGCAGTTCGTCAAGAAGGATCTACCCTCTACATGTATTTTTTGGATTGCACCAATGAGGGCATTGAGGCAGGCAAGCCCTACCTTATCTTCTCTCCCAAGACTCAGACTCTGAAGGCTCTGAGTACCAATTCTGCAGGTATCAATACAGACCTGAAGAATGTCACAATGTCTGATGGAAAGGGTAACCAAGTTACTTTCGGAAGCAGTTGGGAAAGCCTCCAGGTTGAAGGCCGCTATGGTATCCCTGCTCAGCAGGATGCTTACATACTGGAGAGTATTCTGGTTCGTACCGAAGGCGACAAGACATTCCTGCCCACTCGTTGCGGTTTCACTTGGGACAGCAAGACTACCACTGCTACTGCACTGGAGATTAAGCATGTATCCAATATTGCTGGTATTGAGACAAGCATCGAGAAGTTGCAGGCAGCCGATGCAACTGTCGACGTTTACAACACTCAAGGCTCTTTAATCAAGAAACAGGTCAATATCAATTCTGCCCTTCAGTCTTTGCCTCGCGGCATTTATGTTATCGGTGGAGAGAAGGTTGCTGTTAAGTAAACGATTCCTTATAACAAATCTTATAGAAGAGGGCACTTTTCCAAGTGTCCTCTTTCTTTTTGCAACCAAGTTGCAAAAAACTTATCGTACCTTTGCAGCAGCAAAACAGAAAAGGAAGAAACGCATACATTATGGCACACGAACATCATCATCACGAGCATGGGCACGAAGAGGGAACGAGTAGAAAGATTCTGCTCATTTTGGGAACAGTCATTCTTTTGGTTATTGCTGTTCTGATTGAAAAGTACTTCACCCTCCCTACCTGGCAATTGCTATTTATCTATCTCGTACCCTATCTGGTGATAGGATTCAACGTTCTGCGAGAAGCTGCTGAGGAAGCTTTTGAAGGTCACCTTTTCAACGAGAATTTCCTTATGTCAATTGCCACCATTGGTGCTCTATGCATTGGATTCCTCCCAGGAGCAGAGACTCAGTTCCCTGAGGCTGTATTTGTGATGCTATTCTTTCAGGTGGGTGAGCTCTTCGAAGAATACGCAGAAGGAAAAAGTCGGGAAAGTATCTCTCATCTAATGGACATTCGCCCAGATACAGCTTTCGTGGAACGTGATGGAAATGTCATGGAAGTCAACCCGGCAGATATCCGAGTAGGCGAAACCATCATCATCAAACCTGGCGAAAAAGTCGCCTTGGATGGTGTTATTACAGAAGGTTCCACCTCCCTCAACACTCTTGCTTTGACAGGTGAAAGTATGCCACGCGACCTGACGTGTGGCGATGAAGTCATTTCCGGATGCATCAATTTAACAGGCTTAATTCGTATACGTACCACAAAGAGTTATGGCGAGAGCACTGTATCCAGAATCATCCGCCTGGTAGAGGATGCTGATGAGCACAAGTCTAAAAGTGAGAATTTCATCACCAAGTTTGCACGCATCTACACACCCGTTGTCGTCTTTGTCGCCATCGCATTAGCCATCCTTCCTCCTCTTTTCTTGAATGGAACCTTCATGCAGAACTTCCCTACCTGGCTCTATCGGGCTTTGATGTTCCTCATCGTATCTTGTCCCTGCGCTCTGGTCATCTCCGTACCACTCACTTTTTTCGGAGGAATAGGTGGTGCTTCCCGCAATGGTATTTTGATAAAAGGAAGCAACTACATGGAGACTTTGGCACATTTGGATACTGTGGTCTTCGATAAGACAGGAACACTTACCCATGGACAATTCGCCGTAGAAGCCGTACATCCCAACATCGAGAATGAACATCAGCTTCTGCATCTGGCTGCCCATGTTGAACATTTCACCACCCATCCTATTGGAGCAGCTTTGAGGGATGCCTTCCCTGATGAAGCCACCGACGGCTGCGTCACCACTGATGTGGAAGAAATAGCTGGCCAAGGCATTAGAGCCAAGGTTAACGGTAAAGTCGTATGCGTGGGAAACACGAAGATGATGGATACTGCAGGAGCCAAATGGCACACCTGTGCCCACGATGTGGGGACTGTCATCCACATATCCATCGATGGAACGTATGCAGGTCATATCATCATCAACGACAAGATAAAGGAAGATAGTGCCGTAGCCATAGCAGAGCTGAAAGAACTGGGCATCAGGAAGACCGTAATGCTTACGGGTGACCGTAAGGAAGTGGGACTGGATGTGGCTCAAAGGCTCCATCTCGACGAGGTCTATGCAGAACTTATGCCCGACGAGAAAGTCCAGCATGTGAACCAACTCTTGCAAGAAAAAAAACAAGACGCCAGCCTGGCCTTCGTGGGAGATGGCGTCAACGATGCCCCAGCCTTGGCATGCGCAGATGTAGGTATCGCAATGGGAGGATTGGGGTCTGATGCTGCCATCGAAGCTGCAGATGTAGTCCTGATGAATGACAATCCCCTAAAGATTGCTACCGCCATACGTATAGCACGTCACACAATCCGCATCGCACGTCAAAATATCTGGTTTGCCATCGGAGTAAAGATTGCTGTGCTCCTGCTCGCAACTTTTGGTCTCGCCACCATGGGAATGGCTGTATTTGCAGACGTAGGCGTGACAGTTTTGGCCGTATTCAACGCCATGCGTTCCCTACGCAATCCGAAAAGGCATTTTATCCAACGGTGCCAATCCTGACTAATTCTCGAACTTTATCCAATCAACTTGCAAGAGATTCTCCGCTTCGCTTTTCCCGTCAAAACATAACCATAGGGCGTGTACACCCGAGACAGATTCTTTCAGTTCACAAGTAAGTTCCGTCCAATCTTGCCCAGCAGGGACATCAACCACCCCAAACGAGCCGTGAAAGTGATGATCCAAGATGGCACGGATGTGTCCTCCACTTTCTGACTTGACACGAAGAATCATCTTCTTCGTCCCGTTTCCAAAATTCAAATACTTATAGACGACACGGTCACCCCCATGACATTTACTGAGAACTTCTCGATGAATATCCTCCATCCACTCAATGCGGACATTACCATGCAGCAAGCAAGCCCTGGCAGCATCCAGTTTGTCGAATGCTGAGAGAGGGTTCAATGCCCCTTGGGTAGTCATCTCCACCTCAGGAATCGTACCGTCATTGAGGAAATGGATTGGTTCGATACAAGCCTTCCGCATTGTGTTGCTGTTGTGGGTCGAACGATGATAGAGCACATACCACTGATTGCCAAACTTCACTACTGAACCATGATTGTTCCAGTTACCAGGATCACATCCCGTATTGTCGATGATAATACCCTTGTATTCATAAGGTCCCATCGGATGGCGACTCATGCTATATCCTATGCAGCAAGCCTCATCCCTACGGGTTACATCCGTATAGACATAATAGTACCAGCCGTTGCGTTTGAACACGAAACCACCCTCATGGAATCCATGCTCCTGTTCCGTCAGGATACCATCCTTGATGCTCCCCATGTCAAGAGTCTTCATGTCAGCATTCATCTTTGCTCCTTTCGCAGAAAACTGACCCCAGAAATAATAGGCCTGACCATCATCGTCCACGAACACATTGGGATCGATGCCTGAGATGCCTTCTATCTTCGTTCCATAACGAAAAGGACCTGCAGGGGAAACACTTGTAGCAACGCCCTCACTTCCATCCGATGTGTCGTAATATAGATAGTATGTGCCATTCCTATACATCATGTCAGGTGCATAGAGAGGACCATCAGAATAGCTCACTTCGTCATTCTCTCCTTTCGAGGAGAAGCGATTGAGATATAGTGTCCAATCTTTCAGGTTTGAACTGGAGAGCACATGATAATCAGTACTACAATAAGTGGTAGGCACCTTATCCAAAGAACCGTAGACGTACAAGCGGCCGTCCTTGTCCACCCGGCCTGTAGGATCAGCGATGTAGACCCCCATTGGCGAAATAGGATTCTGACTGAAGAGAGTACTGGCAACAGCCAATAGCAGCAGGGAAGAAAAAACTCTCATAGCAAATGTTTTTATCATACTGGCAATTCCTTTTTAGGGTTTTCAGAAACAAAAATAGCAAATTGAAACGAGATAGCCAAACAATCTACTGGCAAAGTCAACGTGAACAGGTTTTTATTTGCCTTACAATGCTATGTGGACGCAACGTGTTGAAACGGCAAAGACAACGTGTTGTGTTCGCGATTTCAACGTGTTGAGTTTGCCGCTTCAACACGTTGTGTTTTCAAGGTGAACATGAGGGAGGGTTGAAAAGGTTTAACTTCGTCAAAATATTTCCGCTATCTTACATATAGATTCCCGTACTGGATTTTCCAGCCAGTTTGCCTCTATTCCAGCAACATTATCTTTCCTGTCAGGCGGACTCTGGCATCTAAAGGAACTGATCCACAATGCCGGTTTCGATGCTCCACACGCCTGAAAATCCAAATCTACAGGAGACACGCAATCCATATAATCATCTGTCATCCTGGAATTTCAGTTTCCCAAATTCCTCCTGTCCCTGATATCCACATCAGCCACAAGGGAGAAGTCGCGGAACTGACTGGTAACATCGAATGTGCCTGGAAGTTCCCACCCAAAGTTCATCCCTTGGATACTGAAATCATCCACAGTAGAGTCTGTCAAGAAACCATTCTCATGTAAAGATTTTATCGCATCATTTATAGCCGCCTTCACATCGACTTTCGCCTTGTGCCATTTGTGGTCATTGAAATTGATTTTTCCAAAGACATCCTTACCTGCCAACTGATGGATATAGGTACTGGTTCCCAAATCCCAATGAGTGGATGCGTTGGCCAGAAGACCGCCTGAACCACGATTGTCGAAGCAACCCATTCCCAGCCACAAAGCTTTTCCATAATCGGACGAAGCAGAATTTGTATTGCGGACATACAGATAGCCTAGACATTGAGCTGCGTGAATGGAAGTGTCGTAACTAGATCCCATCCGATTGAGACAACGCACGATACGCAAGCTGTAGGAGAACGTAACCGTGTTGGCTTTCCCCACAGGCAGAGATCCGAAATCCGTCTCGACAAGGAAGTTTATCCAAGGCTGGCTCGACGAAGTGCGATGTGTCTCGTAAACCTTGCTGGCATCCACGCGCATGGTGAAGTTTCCCTTCTCATCGCGAGCAAAAAGGAAAGAATCGTCGGCATACGTGATGCCATAATCCGTCTGAATGGGATTCTCCCCTGAAAGCTTTGTGGCAAAATCCCAAGAGCAAAGCCGCCAAACGGGGTGCTTGTTGTTGTCGTCGAATCGTAGAGTATCAATCTTCACCCCCACTCCATTCACAGGCTGTGGAGCCAAGAGAGCCACACCATCCTGCATCGCAGGGTCGGCATACAGTTGGAATCCGTCAGCGTACGAGAAAGCTGGAACAAGAAACAAAAGAAACGCAAAAATCATCTTTTTCATGCTCATCACAAGAAGGAAGTCACGCTTCAAAGTTAACAATTTATTTGCAAACAAATGTTCATTTTAGCTGATAAATGTTACAAAAGGTTGGATTTTGCCTGTCCCATTTGCGAATACAATAATATTGTATTATCTTTGCAGACCAAATATCAATCTACGAGATGGACAACCAACGATACATGATGCGCGGAGTGAGCGCTGCAAAGGAAGACGTGCACAACGCCATCAAGAACATAGACAAAGGCATTTACCCTCAGGCCTTCTGCAAAATCATTCCAGACATTCTGGGGGGCGACCCAGAATATTGCAACATCATGCATGCCGACGGAGCTGGTACAAAAAGCAGTTTGGCCTACATGTACTGGAAAGAGACTGGTGACTTAAGCGTATGGAAAGGCATTGCCCAGGATGCGCTTATCATGAACACGGACGACCTGCTTTGCGTGGGTGCCGTAGACAACATTCTGGTAAGCAGCACCATCGGACGAAACAAGATGCTTATCCCAGGAGAAGTGATTTCTGCCATCATCAATGGGACAGACGAACTCCTGCAGCAAATGCGCGACATGGGCATAGGCATCTATGCCACTGGCGGCGAGACAGCAGATGTGGGCGATCTGGTTCGCACGATCATCGTGGACAGTACCGTCACCTGCCGCATGAAACGCAGCGATGTGATAGACAACGCCAACATCCGCCCAGGCGACGTGATAGTCGGACTTTCTTCTTGCGGGCAGGCCACCTATGAGACTGAATATAACGGTGGTATGGGCAGCAACGGACTGACGAGTGCCCGTCATGATGTGTTCAGCAAATACTTGGCTGAAAAATATCCTGAGAGCTACGACAAGGCTGTGCCAGAAGAACTTGTCTACAGCGGTTCATATAAACTGACCGACAAGGTGGAGGGCTCTCCCATCAATGCAGGCAAACTTGTACTCTCCCCCACTCGTACCTACGCTCCTGTGGTAAAGAAACTGCTGGATGAACTTCGCCCCAAGATTCACGGTATGGTCCACTGTACAGGTGGTGCACAAACGAAAGTGCTGCACTTTGTGGGCGACAACTGCCGTGTCATCAAAGATAACATGTTTCCCGTTCCCCCTCTCTTCAAGACCATCATCAAGGAGAGCGGAACAGACTATGCTGAGGCTTACAAGGTCTTCAACATGGGACACCGTCTGGAAGTTTATCTCTCATCCGAAGATGCAGAGAAGGTTATCGAGATCAGCAAGAGTTTCAACATCGACGCTCAGGTAATCGGCCGCATCGAGGAAGGAAAGAAGAGTCTGCTCATTCAAAGTGAATTCGGAAAGTTTGAGTATTAAGCCTATCCTCCTCCCGTAAAAGAGAAAGAAGTAATGAGAGAAAGAATCCGCAGGAAGAAACATTTAATCAAGAAATAAGGACGAAAGAAGTTATGGAATACATATTTTTAGCAGCACTTCTCGTCATCATGTTCTTTGCATGGCGTCAGTTCTACCTCACACACAAGAAAAAGAACAAACATGGCAGAAAGTAATCACCTGTTGGATAAACTCGACGGACTCGTGAGCCGCTTCGAGGAGGTCAGCACGCTCATCACTGACCCGTCCGTCATTGCCGACCAGAAGCGATACGTCAAGCTTACAAAGGAATATAAGGACCTGGGTAAAATTGTTGCTGCCCGAAAGGAATACATCGGTTGCCTGCAAAATATCGAAGATGCAAAGGAGATGATGGCAATAGAAGATGATCCTGAGACGAAAGACATCCTACGACAGGAGTTGGCTGAAAGCGAGAAACGCATCCCTGAATTGGAGGAAGAAATAAAGCTGATGCTCGTTCCTGCCGACCCTGAGGACGACAAGAATGTCATCATGGAGATTCGTGGAGGCACAGGAGGCGACGAGGCAGCTTTGTTTGCAGGTGACCTCTTCCGCATGTACTCGAAATTTGTCGAAATGAAAGGCTGGAAGATGGCTGTCAGCAGTTTCAATGAAGGGACAGCCGGAGGTTACAAGGAAATCATCTTTAGCGTAACAGGAGATGGTGTCTATGGTATCCTGAAATACGAATCTGGCGTTCATCGTGTTCAACGTGTTCCTGTCACAGAAACTCAAGGACGTGTGCATACCTCTGCCGCAACGGTCGCCGTCCTGCCTGAGGCGGAAGAATTTGATGTGGAAATTAACGAAGGGGCAATCAAGTGGGACACGTTCCGCTCGAGCGGTGCTGGAGGACAGAATGTCAACAAGGTGGAATCGGGTGTCCGTGCCCGTTACGTGTGGAGAAATCCATTCACTAACCAAGACGAAGAAATCCTGGTAGAATGTACTGAGACACGCGACCAGCCCAAAAACAAGGAGCGCGCCCTGGCTCGCCTGCGTACCTTTATCTATGACAAGGAACATCAGAAATATTTGGACGACATCGCCTCGAAGCGCAAGACGATGGTCTCGACAGGTGACCGCTCAGCAAAAATCCGCACCTACAACTATCCGCAAGGCCGCATCACAGACCATCGTATCGGTTACACCATCTATAATCTGCCATCCTTCATGGACGGCAATATCCAAGACTGCATCGACCATCTCATTGTGGCAGAGAATGCAGAGCGAATGAAGGAGAGTGAATTGTAAAAGTATCATCTCATCACATGATGAGGGCAAACAAGAATCAAGGAATGACAAGAAAAGAACTATTTGAGAATATAAAAAGGAAGAAAAGCTTCCTATGTGTTGGTTTAGATACCGACCTGAAGAAGATACCTGAGCATCTGCTGAAAGAAGAAGACCCCATATTTGCCTTCAACAAGGCCATCATCGATTCCACAGCCCCTTATTGTGTAGCATACAAGCCGAACTTGGCATTCTACGAGGCTTTTGGCGTGAAGGGTATCATAGCCTTCGAGAAAACTGTAAAATATATCAAGGCCAACTATCCTGACCAATTTATCGTGGCAGACGCCAAGCGTGGAGATATTGGCAATACAAGCAAGATGTACGCACGAACCTTTTTTGGAGAATATGATGTTGACGCTCTGACTGTCGCTCCCTATATGGGAGAAGATAGCGTAACACCTTTTCTGGAAGGTTACGAGGGAAAATGGGTTATCCTCTTAGCATTGACCAGCAACAAAGGTTCCTATGACTTCCAACTCACCGAAAGCAAGGATGGCGAGCGTTTATTTGAGAAAGTCATTCTCAGGAGTCAACAATGGGGCAATGATGAGAACATGATGTATGTTGTAGGTGCCACGCGTGGCGAGATGTTTCAGGATATCCGCAAGGTTGCCCCCAACGCATTTCTTCTCGTGCCAGGTATAGGTGCTCAAGGTGGCAGCCTCGAAGAAGTTTGCAAATACGGAATGATAGAAGATTGTGGTCTGCTTGTCAACAGCAGTCGTGCTATTATCTATGCCGACAAGACAGAAAACTATGCCGATGTTGCCGCTGAAAAGGCAAAAGAGGTACAGAAGCAGATGGAATCACTTTTATAAAAGAAAACAGAAACAGAATGGAATTCAGTGCAGGAATGATAGCAAGCCTGATAGGTGGAAACGTCATCGGTGACCCTGAGGCAAAAGTAAACAATTTTGCGAAAATTGAGGAAGGGGATGCAGGATGCATCAGTTTTCTGGCAAACGACAAGTATGAGCACTATATCTATGAAACAAAAAGCAGTGTCGTTCTTGTCAATAACAATTTTGAGCCGAAACAAGAAATAAAAGCAACGTTGATAAAGGTCCCTGATGCAAGAGAAGCAGTTGCCAAATTGTTGCAGTTTTACGAAAGCATGAAGCCGAAACGCTCAGGTATCAGCGAACTTGCATTCATCGACTCAACTGCCAAAATAGGCACGGATTGCTATATTGGGCCCTTTGTTGCTATTGCAGAAGGGGTAGAGATTGGTGACGGATGTATCCTCCATCCACATGTGACAATCGGCAAAAATGCAGCAATAGGGAACAACACAGAAATATACAGTAATGCCGTCGTTTATCACGACTGCAAAGTAGGCAACAACTGTATTCTTCATGCCGGATGCGTTATTGGAGCTGACGGTTTTGGGTTCCAACCTACAGAAAAAGGATACGAAAAAATACCGCAAATAGGTATTGCTATCATTGAAGACGACGTCGAGATTGGTGCAAACACATGTATCGATCGTGCAGTAATGGGAGCAACTATTGTGCACAAAGGTGTTAAACTTGATAATCTGGTTCAGATCGCTCATAACAATGAAATTGGCAGCCACACAGTAATGTCTGCTCAGGTTGGCATTGCTGGCAGCACAAAAGTAGGTGAATGGTGTATGTTCGGTGGCCAAGTGGGCATTGCTGGACACGCCACTATCGCAAGCCGCACGATGGCTGGTGCTCAAGCAGGTATCCCCAACAACGTAAAAAAAGAAGGGATGGCCATTCAAGGAACTCCTGCCATCGAAGGTCGCAATTTCTGGAAATCCAGTGCTGTTTTCAAGAAACTTCCTGAAATGTGGGCAGAAATGAACCAAATGAAGAAGGAAATCAAAGCGCTGAAAGAACAAATAGAACTGGAGAAGGCTAAAACCGAACTCTAATCGTTAATATATGTAAAAGCAACGACATAACTCAAATATGCTGAAACAAAATACAATCAACGGAAGTTTCTCGCTTTTTGGCAAGGGATTGCACACAGGGCTCAGCCTGACCATCACATTCAATCCGGCACCTGAGAATCATGGATATAAAATCCAACGAATCGATCTCCCAGACATGCCCAAGATAGATGCTATTGCAGAGAATGTGGTAGACACACAACGAGGAACAGTTCTGGCTGCAGGAGATGTGCGATGCAGTACTGTGGAACATGCTATGGCTGCCCTATATGCCTTAGGCGTGGATAATGTGCTCATCCAAGTAAACGGTCCAGAGTTTCCAATTTTGGACGGAAGTGCTGCACTATATGTAAAAGAAATTCAACGCGTCGGCTTGAAGGAACAAAATGCTCCCAAAGACTTTTATGTGATATCGCATAAGATGGAATTCCGCGATGACAAGACTAACGCATGCATCACTCTGCTCCCAGATGAGCAGTTCTCCATCACCAGCATGATTTCCTTCAACAGTAAAATACTGAACAGCCAGTTCGCGACTTTGGATAACATGGAGGACTTCCCTGAAGAAATTGCATCTGCGCGAACTTTTGTATTCGTTCGGGAAATAGAACCTCTGTTGACAGCTGGCCTTATAAAAGGAGGCAATTTGGATAATGCAATTGTCATCTACGAGAAGCAGACGAGTCAGGAGAACTTGGACAAGCTGTGCGAACTGACCAACGCAGAAAAACACGATGCCAACGAACTGGGGTATATCCAGCATAAACCTCTTGTGTGGGAAAATGAACCTGCACGCCACAAACTGCTTGACATCATTGGAGATATGGCTCTGATAGGACGGCCCATCAAGGGTAGAATCATTGCAACCCGTCCTGGACACACCATCAACAATAAGTTTGCACGTATGATGCGCAAGGAAATCAGGAAACACGATGTGCAAGCTCCCACCTACAACCCTGACAAGGAACCTATCATGGACAACAATCGTATCCGCGAATTGCTTCCACATCGTTATCCCATGCAACTTGTTGACAAAGTAATCTCCATAGGAGCTAACAGTATCGTAGCAGTAAAGAATGTGACGGGCAACGAAGAATTTTTCCAGGGGCATTTCCCCAATGAACCCATAATGCCTGGTGTCCTGCAAATAGAAGCTATGGCTCAAACTGGAGGCTTGCTGGTTTTGAACACGTTGGAGGAGCCCGAACGATGGAGCACATACTTCCTGCGAATCGACAACGTGAAGTTCCGTCAGAAAGTAGTACCTGGTGACACACTCATCTTCAAGGTGGAAATGATCACCCCTATTCGTCACGGAATCAGTAGCATGAAAGGATATGCTTTTGTGGGTGAGAATTGCGTAACGGAGGCTACCTTCACTGCCCAAATGACTAAAAACAAATAATCAAAGAAAGAAATATGAGCAAAATAAGTCCTTTAGCCCACATCCATCCAGATGCAATCATCGGCGAGAACTGTGAAATAGGTCCTTTCTGCTATATAGACAAGGGCGTAGTGATCGGAGACGACAACACCCTAATGAATAGTGTAACCATTCTATATGGCGCACGTATCGGAAAAGGAAACATCTTCTTCCCTGGCGCTGTTATCAGCGCAATTCCTCAAGACCTGAAATTCCAAGGCGAAGATACCATAGCAGAAATTGGCGACAACAATAAAATCCGCGAAAATGTAACTATCAATCGCGGAACTGCTGCACAAGGACGTACGCATGTGGGAAGTGGGAATCTGTTGATGGAAAGTGTTCACGTTGCTCACGATGCCTATGTGGGTAACGATTGCATCATCGGCAATGGAACAAAGTTGGCTGGTGAGATTGTTATTGATGATAATGCAATACTTAGTGCCAACGTCCTAATGCACCAGTTCTGTCGAGTTGGCGGATACACGATGGTGGGCGGAGGAACCCGATTCAGTCAAGATATTTTGCCATTCAGTCTGACAGCTCGTGACCCTGCAGCTTATTGTGGGCTTAACGTTGTGGGGCTTCACAGAAGAGGTTTTGACCGCAACATCATTGACAACATCCACAAGACATATCAGATCATTATGCAAGGGACTGGCAGAATGAACGATCTACTTCAGCGAGTAGAAAACGAGATTCCAATGAGCAAGGAGATACAATACATTTTAGACTTCATACGTTCAAGTAAACGTGGCTTTATTCGTGAAAGATGACACAAAAGATAACCTTATTTAGCCAAGAAGTTGAAGACTTCGTGATAGAAATCAAAATTGATGCAGACGCTACTTTCTACGATCTTCATAAACTTATTCAGAAAGCATGCAATTTTGAGGAGCAAGATAACCAGCGATTCATGATTTGCAATGAAGACTGGAAGATAGAACGGAACATTCTTCTGAAGGATAATGAAGACACGGGGATCGACGAGGACTTGTACTTGATGAGAGAAACTACCCTTAAGGAGTTCCTCGAAGAAGAAGGACAACGGCTAGCATATTTGTTTGATGCCGAAGGCAGGAGGTTTCTCATGATGGAATTAACGGAAAACATTTTTGGTCATCCGCAAACAGAACCCATTGTTTCTCGCAGGCATGGAACTGCGCCCCAACAAACACTAATTGAAGAAGACGTCATCCCTACTGAAACAAATAGTGAGATAGATGAAAATTTCTATGGAGACGACGGTTTCGAAGAAGACGAAATAGACTTGGAAGGATTCGAGATCAACGAATAGTCATCATAAGGAAAGAGGGAGAGTAAGGATGACGCTGTTTGTGTTATTAGGACCAACTGCAGTAGGAAAAACTGAACTTTCCATACAGTTAGCGGAGTTTCTAGCAAGTCCTATCATCAATTGCGACAGCAGACAGTTTTTCCGAGAACTGCAAATTGGCACAGCTCCTCCAACTTCTAAAGAGATGGAAAGAGTTAAACACTACTTTGTGGGTACTCTTGGACTGCAAGACTACTACAGTGCAGCACAATACGAACAAGAAGCCTTGCAACTTATCAACAAGCTTTCTGAAACCCACCAAAATCTACTCTTATCTGGAGGAAGTATGATGTACATTGATGCTGTGTGTAAAGGAATCGACGACATTCCTACCATAGATGCAGAAACAAGACAATTCATGCATAAAAGATTAGAAAATGAGGGATTGGATGTTCTATTGCAAGAACTAAAAATAGTAGATCCGAAATACTATGAATTAGTAGACAGGAAGAATCATAAACGCGTTGTTCATGCATTGGAAATATATTACTCATCAGGTAAAAATTTTTCATCATTCAGAACCAGCATCAGGAAGAGACGTCCATTCCGTATCGTGAAGATTGGACTTAGGCGTGAACGAGCCGATCTATTTGATCGAATCAACCGACGGGTAGATCAAATGATGAAAAACGGATTGTTGGACGAGGCAAAAAGACTCTACCCATACCGCATGGAAAACTCATTGAATACCGTGGGCTACAAAGAACTCTTCAATTATCTGGATGGGGAATGGGACTTGGCGACTGCAGTGGAACGAATAAAGAAAAACACTCGCGTCTACGCAAAAAAACAGATGACATGGTTTCAAAAAGACAAGGAAATAATCTGGTTCCATCCAAATGAATATACAGAAATAGAAAATTTTGTAGCCAAGAGCATGTAATATAAAAATGTTTTGCTATTTTTGTATCAGAAAAAAACATGCAACACACTTCATGATATTCAAAACATGTTGGAGTAAAACCAAGGGATTTTTCAAGAAAATATTCGGAGGGCCTTGGTATAAAAGAATATTGGTATGGATTGCCACCTTTATAGTTGCGACGATACTGTTCCTGTTAGCTGTAGATAACAATTTCCTCAATTTGTTTGGGAAGTCCCCAGGTTTCAATGATATCGTGAATCCAGAAGTTAATGAAGCTTCGGAAATCTACAGTGCAGACAGTGTACTACTAGGCAGATATTTCAGTCAAAACAGAACTCCTGTTACATACCAAGACATTTCGCCCATTCTAATCACGACGTTGGTGGACACTGAGGACGAACGTTTTTACATACATCATGGTATTGACGTAATAGGACTTTTTTCCGCTGCAAAGGACATATTCCGAGGAGAGGCTCGTGGCGGAAGCACTATTACGCAGCAATTAGCCAAAAATCTTTTCCGAGTTCGAACACAATACTCCACAGGACTTTTGGGAAGGACTCCTGGATTGAAACTATTCATAATGAAAATCAAAGAATGGATTGTCGCATTAAAATTAGAATCAGTTTTCACCAAGGAGGAAATCCTGACAATGTATTTCAACACCGTAGATTTCGGCAATAATTCATTCGGTATCAAGACGGCTGCCAGAACATATTTCAGCACAACTCCAGACAAACTTACTTACGAGCAGTCTGCCACCTTGATAGGACTTTTGAAAGCGACCAACAGCTATAATCCCCGCCTTCATCCCGAAAACAGTCGGCTACGGCGGAATACTGTGTTGGACCTGGTATACCAACATAATCATATCATCATAAATGGGAAACAAGCATCCAAAGCACAACTGGATTCCATAAAAAACATTCCTGTCAAAGCGGACAACAAGGCAACGGAAAGCAGCTACGATGGTATCGCTCCATATTTCCGAGAAGCACTGGTAAACTACATTTACAGACTCTGTGAAGAAAAACTGATAAAAGGATATGACAGTGCCAACAAACTTGACCTCTATGCTGATGGACTAAAAATCTACACTTCTCTGGATACACGCTTACAAAGATATGCTGAGGAAGCAGTAAACCAACAGATGCAGGTGCTACAACAACGATTTAATGAACATTGGGGGAACAATGCCCCATGGCGCGACAGACAATATAGGGAGATTCCAAATTTCATAGAAAACCTTACAAAGAAAACACAAGAATACAAATATCTGACAAGCAAATTCCCAGACAATCAAGATTCTGTGAATTACTATCTGAATTTACCCCATACGGTAGAGTTGTTTACCTATGATGGAACCATTGAAAAGGAGCTTAGCACTATAGACTCCATTCAATACATGACACGATTCATGCATTGTGGCTTTGTGGCTATCGAGCCAGACACCCGACAAGTCAAAGCATGGGTGGGCGACATCAACTTCAATTCATGGAAATACGACAAAGTGTTAGCAAAGAGACAACCAGGTTCCACCTTCAAACTTTTCGTCTATACCGAAGCAATGAACCAAGGGTTGACCCCTTGCGATCGACGCTTGGATGGATTCGTTGCTTACAAGGATACCATCAATGGAAAAATCTCCATTTGGGCTCCTCATAATGCCAACGGATATTTTACAGGAGCCACTTTACCCCTTAAAAGTGCCTTTGCGCAAAGCATCAACAGCGTAGCAGTGAAGATAGGAATGGAAGTAGGAATTCCCAACATAGTCAAAACTGCCTATGCGATGGGAATAGAATCCCCTCTCGTAGAAACGAAATCAATATGCTTGGGAAGCAGTGATGTAAGTCTGTTTGAGTTGACAAATAGTTACTGCACTGTAATCGACGACGGGAAGTACAACATGCCAATTATGGTCACTCGCATCGAAGACCGCAAGGGCAAAGTAATCTATCAGGCTAAACTTAAAGAAAAACAAGCAATCCCTTATCGCTCTGCATATTTGATGCAAACCATGTTGGAAGCTGGATTGACAAGTCGAGGAGGAACCTCCGCTGCTCTATGGCGATTCATACGGCCATTTAACGACACAGATTTCGGAGGAAAGACAGGAACCAGCAACAACCACTCCGATGCCTGGTTTATAGGAGTTTCTCCAAAACTGGTTGGAGGTGCATGGGTTGGAGGCGAATACCGAAGCATACATTTCCGAACCGGCGAATTAGGTCAGGGGAGCCGCACGGCTTTACCAATTTTTGGGAATTTTATAGAAAATGTCTTGAAGGACCAACGATTTCAGAAATACCATGAGAAATTTCCCCCTGCAAAAGGACTGGATGCATCCTTGTGGAACTGTTCAGGCTATTATGCCTTGCCTGACACACTTGAAGAGGATTCCGTTTACAGCAACACGCTGATCTTTGGTCCAACCGAGGATACTGAAGACGATTCAGAAACAGATATTTCAGAGCAACCAATAGAAGATGTTCCTTCAGAGGAACCTAGGGAGGGAGAATGAAAGAGAATATCAACATTTCATCTCCAGAGTTTCAAAATGCTCTCTCGCTGATCAAGTTCACTCACCAGTCTCTCTTCCTCACAGGAAAGGCAGGCACAGGGAAAAGCACTTTCTTGCGTTATATCCGATCGGAAATAAAAAAGAAAAGTGTCGTCTTGGCTCCGACTGGAATTGCAGCAATCAATGCAGAAGGAAGCACTCTGCACAGTTTTTTCAAGTTACCATTTCATCCACTCCTCTTAGATGATCCAAGATTCTCAGTCCGCCGTATCCGAGATTTTTTGAAATACAAAAAGAGTCAGATAAAACTGCTCCAAGAAGTGGATCTCATCATTATTGATGAAATTTCAATGGTAAGGGCAGATGTCATTGATTTCATTGACCGGATACTGAGAGTATATTGCCACAATATGCGGGAACCGTTTGGAGGCAAACAGATGTTGTTGATAGGTGATGTGTTCCAGTTGGAACCAGTTGTAAAAGCAGATGAGAGAGAAATATTGAGCAAATTCTATCCCAATCCCTATTTCTTCTCGGCACAGGTGTTCAAACAGATGAAACTGGTCAGCATTGAACTGAAGAAAGTATTCCGCCAGAAGGATGCAGGCTTCATTGCAGCCTTGGATCATATCCGGCAAAACAAAATTACCGACTTGGAACTTAACTTGCTCAATAGCCGATACAGAGAGGATAGTGAGATTCCCAGACAAGAGGTTGAAGGGCTCAACATCGTACTAGCGACACGAAGGGACAACGTGGACTATGTCAACCAAACCGAACTGGACAAACTTCCTGGGAACACAATTCTGCTGAAAGGTGTTGTCTCGGGAGATTTCCCGGAGTCATCACTCCCCACCCTGCTCCAACTCGAATTGAAAGAGAATGCACAGATCATTTTCATCAAAAACGATCCTGAGCACAGATGGGTAAATGGAACGCTAGGCACCGTCTCCAATATCAATCCAGAAAAGGAATCCATAGAAGTTATCACGGAAGATGGCGAGATTGTCAACGTAAACAAGGAACGATGGAGTAATGTACGATATACCTACAACGAGAAGGAGAAAAAAATCGAAGAAGAGGAATTGGGAACCTTCACCCAATTCCCCATCCGACTCGCATGGGCCATTACAATCCACAAAAGTCAAGGCTTGACATTTCAGAATGTAACAATCGACTTCACAGGAGGGACCTTTGCTGGCGGACAAGCTTACGTAGCCCTGAGTCGCTGTACCAGTTTGAAAGGAATTACACTAAAGAAAAAGATTGCGCGATCCGACATCTTTGTCCGTCCCGAAATCATAGAGTTTGCAGGACGATTCAATGATCAGCAAGATCTTCAGAGAGCTCTCATGACAGCAAAGGCGGACATTGAGTACCAAGCTTGTGCAAAAGCATTTGATCAGGGAGACATGGCAGCATGCCTGGAACATTTCTTCATCGCCATCCATACCCGATATGATATCGAGAAACCTACTGCAAAACGACTGATCAGAAAGAAACTGAACATCTTCAAACATTTGCGTGAGCAGCAAGAGCAGATGAAACGGCAATTGGATGCCCAGAATGAGCGACTGCAAAAATATGCCACTGAATATTACACGATGGGGAACGAGTGCCTGACGCAAGCTCATTCTCCCAAAGCTGCCATCGCAAATTACACCAAAGCCATAGAACTTTCTCCAACCTATGTGGATGCCCTAGTCAGGCGCGGCCTGACATATTTTGAAGAGAAACAAACGGACGAAGCATTGCATGATTTAAACCAAGCCGTCCAGCTGTCACCTCGATCCTTTAAGGCAATTTACAATCGCGGAAAAGTATTCATGGCAAAAAGATTATATGATGAGGCAGCCAGCGACTTCGTCAGAGCCACCAGCCTGAACACGGAACATGCTCAGGCCCACAAACTTGCCGGAGATGCCTTTTCTGCCTTGGGAAAGGAAGATACAGCCGCCATATATTGGGAAATGGCCGAGCAATTGAGAGACAAAAAAAAGAGAAGATGAATTTTTGGAAAAATTGGACGTAATTAACACATTTTGATGAAATGAACCTGTCTTCCCGAACAGTATTCAACCATTTTTAAACCATTTTTTGTTAATTTACCTTAAATTCCCAATTCTTGAGAAAAAAGCATACCACTTGTTTTATAAAAAAAACGTAAATTTGCTAAGTATAAAATGTACAAAGCAGCGAATTTGCAAGAACAAACAACAATTAACATAACATCAACAAAAAACTCTAATTTATGCGTATGAGAAACCGTTTAAGCAAATGGAGCAGGAAGACCACGAAGATGGTGGCCCTGTTGGCAGCTTGCGGACTTTTGTATGCTTGCAAGGATGAGTACCTACTGGACGACGAAAAGCCCAGTTGGCTTAATTCTAGCGTATACGAGAGTCTGCAGCAGCGCGGCAATTTCAACACGTATTTGAGATTGCTGGGTGACAAGGATGTCAATCCTGAAAACGTTCGTCCGCTTACAGACGTTTTGAGCCGTACCGGTTCCAAGACAGTTTTTGTGGCTAACGATGACGCTTGGGAGGCATTCTTTAAGAGCAACGCACAGTTGCCAGAGAAAGATCCCTGGCACACTGCAACAAGTTACGAGAATCTGAGTGTGTCTCAAAAGAAACTTTTGATTCATACCAGTATGCTCAACAACGCTATTGTAATGGAGAATTTGGCCAGCAGCCAAGGAAGTGGCAGCAACAGGCCAGTTCGTGGAGAGTACATGCGTCGTTACACCGACGTAGAGGCAACTGATACAGTTACCTATGTTGCTCCCGCTGACCTCCCTCACAGCTACAACCCCACCGACAAAGATTTCTGGTGGAGATTCCGTGAGGAGAATGGTGGTAAAGGTATTTATGTGGTGAAAGACTCTACCTTGACCATGATGCTGCATTTCACCAGTGAGCACATGACCAAGAACACCGTAACCGATGATGACTTCGCTAAATTTATGGGTCGCGAGCGCGTAACAAGCGACGTACATATTTATGACGCTAAGTTGATCGAGAAGGATGGTGTTTGCGAGAATGGTTATGTAAACGTAACAGAAAAGCCCTTGCGTCCTTTAGCTAACATGGCAGAAGTAATTCGCAGCAATGGTAGGACAAAGATCTTCAGCCACATGCTGGATCGTTATTGTGCTCCTTATTATTGCTCAGCTATTACCAGAGCTTACAAGATCCTGCATCCTGAATTTGAGGATTCTATCTTTACCTGGAGATACTATTCCGACAACAGCTTCGGTCATCGTGCCAACAAGACTCAGCCGAACGGCAATCCCTACACGGGTGATGAGACTGGTGCCAACATCTTCTTGAAGTTCGACCCAGGATGGAACGGATACTATGACGAGTTGGGCGTACAGCAGGATATGGCTACCATGTTCGTACCCAGCGACGAGGCTATGTGGACCTACTTCGAGAGCGGTGGTGGTTTGCAGCTCATCGAAACCTATGGTGACCCCACAATTGAGTACAATGGTGACTACGAGAAACTTTATGAGAACATCGACCAGATTCCCATCAGTACTCTGACCAGTTTGATTAACGTAATCATGTGCCGCAGTTTCGTTGGCTCTGTTCCCAGCAAGATGACCAAGCTTCGCGACGATGCTCAGGAGCAATTGTTCTACGCTGAGGATATTGACAAGATTGACACCTGCTTGCTGGCTTGTAATGGAGCTGTTTATATCATGGACGACATCTATGGTCCAGCAGACTACACCTCTGTTACATCACCTGCTTATATCAGTAAGACCAACCTGGTTATGAAGTGGGCTATTTATAATGGTAGTGATGCTGGTACAGACTACATGGGTTTGAACTACTATGCTTACCTGAAGGCTATGCAGAGTGAGTTCACATTCTTCCTCCCCAGTGACCAGGCTTTGAATTATTATTACGATCCTACTTCTTTCAAAAGTACTCAAAAACGTTTGATCCAATTCTCTTACAAAAACCAAGCATTCCCCATCGTGACAAGATGTATCAACTACAATCCCACAACGGGTGAGATTGGCCGTGCGTTTACGGGTGCTGGTGCATCTATCTCACAAAGTGAGACTACCAACCGTCTGAAGGATATGTTGGAGAGCCACACTATCGTACACGATGGCACCAATCCAATCCACGGTGAGGATGTATATTTCTTGACAAAGAACGGTTCTGCAGTAAAGGTTGAACGTGACGAGAATGGTTCTGTCATCAACGTAAAGGGTGGTTTCCAGTTGGAGAACGAGAGAGAAGGCATCTTCTCTGAAGAACCAGGTGTAGACATCTGTAACGTGACAAAGCCTTTCGACAATTTGAAGAATGGACAGACTTACATTCTGGATGCTCCCATTATTCCTACCAGCCGAAGCGTCTACAGCATCCTGACTCAAGAAGAAGGATGGAGCGAGGTCGGCGAAGAGCAGTGGGAAGAGGAATGCCCCTATTCTGAGTTCTACAAATTGTGTGAGACCAATGATGAAATCGTTAGAGCATGCGGTTTGGTTGACGAGACCAACCTCAGCACTTCCGAGCAGCGTTCCGCACAAAAGAAGTTTGACATTTTCGTAGCAGGTGACCAATATAATAAGATGTATGGTCTCGACTATGACGTGCAATTCTTCAACAACTACCGCTATACATTGTTTGTACCCACAAACGAAGCTATCAAGAATGCTATTGCTGCCGGTCTTCCTACTTGGGAGGATATCGAGGCAGACTATGAGAGCTGTGCAAAAGACAGCGTATCTGACGAGTTGATCAACTCCGAGGATAGTATTCGTCTTCAGGCAAAGATCACGTACCTTGTTAATTTTGTACGCTACCATTTCGCCGACAACTCTGTATTCGCCGACAACAGTGTACTGGCAGAGAATGAAATGGTAACCTCAAGTTACGACAAGGAACTGGGCCTCTTCTGCAAAGTACATGTTGACCGCATCAAGGAAGGTGGCGAGACCATTCTGCGTGTACGCGATGATAATGGAGGTAACATGATGAATATCATCGGCGAGAAGAACATTCTGGCTCGTGATGTTGTATGTTCTGATACTCCTATCAATCAGCCTATGTCAACCAGTAGCCGTAGAATTACCCTGGATGCTTCCAGTTCGGCTGTAATTCACCAGATCGGTGGTATTCTGAACCACACAGAGTTGGTGAATGGCCGTCATGATAGCACATGGGCAAGCACGGCGTCAGCTAAGAAATACTTAAAGAGATACGCTATTCAATAATATTTCCTACCATGAACAAGATTATTAAGCTTTTACTGCTTTGGGTTGTTGCCGCTATGGCACTCCCCGTGAGCGCTCAGCAACGGCGTATCTCCGGTACCGTATCGGATGATATTGACGTCATCATTGGCGCCAACGTCGTAGAAAAGGATAAGAATAACCGTATTGTCAGCCAGACCATCACGGATATGAATGGTAACTTCACCATGAATATCAAGGATCCAAACAATACGTTGGAAATTTCTTATATCGGTTATAAAAAATTCTCTCAGAAACTGTCAGGCAAGACAGTCTACAAGGTTACCTTGCAGGACAACACCAAAACCATCAAGGAAGTAACCGTACAGGGTAAGAAGAATGCTCCCACCACAGGTCTGGAGATTCCTGCCCGCGAGTATGCAGGTGCTGTCCAGAAGTTCAGCATGGACGATGTGGAAGGTTTGGCATTCGAGTCCGTTGACCAGGCTCTGCAAGGACAGATCGCAGGTTTGGATATCGTGCCCAACTCTGGTAACCTGGGTTCCGGTACTACCATGCGTCTGCGTGGTACCAGCACAATTAACGGTAATGCTCAGCCTCTGATCGTTGTTAATGACCACATCTTCGAATTGCCTGAAGATGCTCAGGACATCAACTTCGAGACAATGGATAACGAGGAGCAGTTCTCTACCCTGCTGAACGTGAACCCCGAGGACATCGAGAGTATCACCGTTCTGAAGGATGCTGCAACTGCTGCCAAGTGGGGTATCAGAGGTTCAAACGGTGTAATCGAAATCAAGTTGCGCCGTGGTCACCGTGGTCCCACCAACGTTGTCTTCAACTACAAGTTCAGCGGCACATGGCAGCCCGATGGTTACAAGATGCTCAATGGTGACGGTTACACCATGATGTTGAAGGAAGCTTACTTCAACCCTCACCAGAGACACATCAGCCTCCCCGAGTTGGACTACAACCAAGAATTGCCCTACATCTACAACCACTTCAGCCACAACACTGATTGGGTTGACGCTGTAAAGCAGTTCGGTAAGGAGCACAAGTACTACATCACAATGTCTGGTGGTGGTGAGAAAGCAACCTTCCGTATCAGTGCCGGTTACGACATGAGCTCCGGTTCTATCATTGGCCAGCATCTCGATCGTTTCACCACAGCTACCGCTTTGGACTATTGGGTAAGTGACCGTATCAAGTTCAGTTCAAACATCAACTTGACCTTCACTACTAATAAAAAGAATTATGGTAACGACATCCTGGCCCGTGCTTACAAGGCAATGCCCAACATGAGCATCTACGAGTTCGATGCACAGGGTAATCCTACCGGTGACTACTTCAACATGCTGCCTCTCGCAGCCAACTACGGTACCTCAAGTTCCTCTTCCAAGAACAACGATGGAACCATGACTTCCTACAACCTGAACGACATGTTCTTCAACGGCAACCCTGTTGCACGTGCAATGAAGGCTTGGAACAAGGAGAAGCAATACAACCTGACTCCTCAGTTCAGCGTAGAGTACAAGTTGCTGGGTAAGGACGATGAGCACCATCGTTTGAACTACGTGGGTGATGTTCAGTTGGATATCTTCAACACCAGTAGCGATGAGTATGCTCCCAGCGAGCTGAAGACCATGGCCTGGGTTTGGGGTGGCGACCATGCAACCAACCTCGGCAGCAACGAGCGTAACTACGTATCAAACTCTGAGTACAAGTCACTCCAGTTCTCTACTCGTCATGACTTGCGCTACTATTCAGCATTTGCCAACAAGGATCACAGCTTGAGCGGTTTGGCTCGATTCGAGATGACCAGTGGTACCAGTAGCCACCAATCATTAGGTTTGTGGAACGTACCCGACGGCATCACCGATCCTACCGTAGTAGCCCTGCTGCGTGCAGCAAGTGCCACAAACAACGAATGGCGCAGCCAGAGTTTCTTCGAGCAGGTACACTACTCTTACAAGAGCAAGTATTCATTGGACGCTTCTCTGCGTACCGATGGTAGCACCAGTTTCGGTAAGGGTCACAAGTACGGAACCTTCCCCTCTGTCGGTGGACGTTGGAATATCAGCGACGAAAACTTCATGCAGTGGAGCAAGCCCGTCATCAGCATGTTGGCCTTCCGTCCCACATGGGGTATCACGGGTAACACCGGTGGTGGTGGTTACAACCAATACAACAAGTATGCTACAGCCGGCTACTACAATGGCCACACCGTTGTACAGCCCGAGAACCTTTCTCTGACAGAGATTCGTTGGGAGAAGACAAAGCAGTGGAACCTCGGTTTCAACCTGGGTATGTTCGACGACCTGTTCAACGTAGAGTTTGAGGTTTACAACAAGAAGACCACAGACCTGCTGATGGACAACCTCCGCATCCCCAGCGCCAACGGTTTCAGCTACCTGAGCAAGGTTAACGCCGGTACCCTGCGCAACAAGGGTTGGGAGTTGAACGCCAGCACAGCTAAGATCTGCAAGGTGGGCAAATTCTCCATGAAGCTGCGTGGCAACATCGCACAGAACTTCAACGAGGTTGAGGAGATGAATCCTTTGATTCTCGAGGCTCTGAACGGTAGCGACACCTATCAGCCTGGAAACCTGAAATACAACCAGCGTGTACAGATTGGCAACGCATTGGGTTCCATCTACGGTCTGCGCTACTTGGGTGTTTACAGGTACGACTACGACCACAACGGCTACACCACAGCCTCCATCGCTTCTTATGGCTATGCTGAGTCTGGTACCACAGGTTACGCCGCTAAATCAGATGGTAGCATCAACTACAACGAGCCCATCAACACAGCTGCAGCTGCAGCCCGCCGTGGTGAGGTCAACACCTGCCCCATCGCTTACGATGCTGATGGCAACATGCTGACCGACGCAAAGGGTATTCCTTTGCCAATGTACTACTGCTACAACGAGAGCTATCGCTATCAGTTCCAGGGTGGTGACGCCATCTACGAGGATGTCAACCACGATGGTCAGATCGACCGCTACGATATGGTTTATCTGGGCAACTCTAACCCCAAATGCAATGGTGGTTTCGGTTTCCAACTCTTCTACGAGAAATTCTCTTTGAACACAGGTTTCAACTTCCGTATGGGTAACAAGATTGTGAACTTGGCTCGTATGAACTACGAGAGCATGTTGAACAACAACAACCAGAGTTTTGCTACCACATGGCGTTGGCGTAAGAATGGCGACGAGACAGTTGTTCCACGTGCATTGAGCCACGTGAATGGCTACAACAGCTACAACTCTCTGCCCAGCGACCGCTACGTTGAGGATGGTAACTATCTGCGTTTGCAGTACGTTCAGTTGAGTTACGACTTCGATGCCAAGAAACTGAAGAAGTATGGTATCCGCAACCTGAAGCTGTTCGCATCTCTGAACAACCTTTGGGTATGGACCAAGTACACCGGTGTTGACCCCGATGTATCTCCTCAGGGATTCGCAGTTTGTACGGATAACAGCCGTACTCCTCGTACGAAGTCATTCACATGTAGTATTAACCTTGGCTTCTAAAACTGGATACAATGAAAATAAAGAATTTATATAAATCAGCCTGCCTGTTAGGCTTGATAGCCTTAGGCACTACCTCTTGCGAGGATTGGTTGACACTGTACCCCCAGGATCGTGTAGTAGAAGAGAACTTCTGGGAAGACAAGAACGACTTGGAGGGTGTGCGCTATGCTGCATACAAGTCCATGTGCGGTACCATAAGGAACTTCGCAGTCTGGGGTGATTTGAGATCAGATACCTATGTGCTGAATCCCGTCGACCACAGCGACCAGGGATTACGTGACACCTACGACGAGATCATGAAGGCTATGCCCGACTCCAGCATGGCCATATTTGACTGGAGCGGTGTGTATACTACTATTAATTATTGTAATAAGGTACTCCAGCATGGCGCTGAAGTATTGGAGAAAGACAAGCAGTTCACCACTTCCGAGTGGTTGCAGATGCGTGCCGAAATCACTGGTCTCCGCGCCCTGAACTATTTCTATCTGCTTCGCGCCTTCAAGGATATACCTTATACAACTAAGGTGATCAACAAGGATGTGGAAGTTGAAACCTTCGGTCTGACGAACCAGTTGGACGTGCTCGACTCCATCATCCTGGATGTTGAGAAGGTAAAGGGCCAGGCCCGCAACCGCTTCACCAGCACCTACGACACCAAGGGTCTGATTACCAACAGTGCCCTGTATGCAATGCTGGCAGACATGTACCTGTGGCGTGCTTCTCTCCACGAAGGCCGTGGCCTTGCTGAGGACACCGTTGCTACAGATACGGGACTGGTGGCACACTCTGTAAGAGGTGACTACCAATTGGCAGTAGACTATGCAGACCAGGCATTGTATGCCCTGAATTACCAGAGCGAGCAAAGCAACCAGAACTATGGTACCCAGATTGCCATGAAGCAGAACTATGGTCTAACCTACTGCGACATGATCAGCAACCGTTTCGAGGAGCAGAACCTGGTTACTGGTGGATATGCAACTCTCTATGCACAGAATAGGATTTTCAATTCCGGCAACAGCGACGAGAGCATCTTCGAGATTCAGTTCAGCAGTAGTGACAACCGCACGAATCCCGCAGTTCATCACCTCTATGGCTACTCCAACGGTACCCACCTGGCAGTCAGCGATTATGCCATCTCTGCTTGCTACAACGGTAACGCAGACGCCATGAAGTACGACAGCCGCCTTTGGGTAAGCTACCAGAACCAGATGAGAGGCGAGAGTGCTACCCTGCAGGGCTACTACTGCTTGAAGTACAGGAATCCTGAGATCCGCATCAGCGAGGACAGCCAGAAGCAAATTTCTGCTGAGACAGAAAACAGCTCCTCCTACGTCAACTGGATCATCTATCGTATGACAGGCGTCATGCTGATCAAGGCCGAAGCATTGGCTTGCTTGGGTGGTGCCGACAACAACAAGAAGTGCCAGCAAATCGTCAATGCCATCCACCGTCGCTCCTACTGCGACCTGAAGAACGGCAACGTTCCTGACACAGACGTGACCTCAACCTCTTCCAACACCGTCGGCAATGCAGTCAGCATGGGTTCCGACTACGTGAAGCTGGTAATGAACGAGCGTCAGATTGAGTTGTTGGGCGAAGGTCAGCGCTGGTTCGACCTGGTTCGTTTCGCAGAGCGCAAGGCAGGTGGTATGAATGGTACCGTCGACGAGCGCGAGTGGACCGAAGAGCGGCCCATTGGTAGCGGTTTCGCAGGTGTGACACTGATGGTAGACACCTACCTGAAGAACACCTACAGCAGCCTCTACACAACCCTGAAGAATCGTATGAAGAACCGTTACGGTCTCTACTGCCCCATCTTCTACATGGAGGTTAAGGCCAGCAATGGTGAGATTCAACAGAACCCTGTTTGGAATAAATCTAAGTATGATAACTAGTCTGTAAATTTACCTGGGGAGTCTGCCAGGTCCCAACAACCGGAAGCAGGTTCCCAATAGGAAAGAAAAAGATTAGATAAATAAAATACAAAAACAATGGCTAAACATAAAATAAACAAGTATATCGGAGCATTCGCACTGGGAGCTGTCATCATGGCAATCCCCAGTTGCTCTGACACCTGGGATTCTCACTACGGAACCGTTAATGAGGAGAGTGAGATAGCAACCCAGACTTTGTGGGAGCAAATCCAAAGCAATCCCAATTTGAGCCGTTTTGCTACCATTGCTCAGAGGGCCAAGTACTACAGGGATGAGACTCACCCCATAGCAACTTATACTTTCGCAGACATTCTGAAGAGCAATCGGGTCACCACCGTATGGGCACCCGAGAACGACTGCTTCACCGATGCCGAGTATAACACATGGCTCGAGAGATGTGAGACAGACGGCTATAACGTACAGCAGCAATTGCTGGGCAACCACATTGCTCTCTGGCGTCACGTGCTCAGTGGCGACAGTATTGACACACTGAAGATGATCAACAGCAAGAACCTGATTTTCGACCGCAAGGCCAGAACCCTTCAGGGACGTCCCATTCATCTTGCCAACATCAAGGCAACGAACGGTACATTGCATACGATTACTGGCGGCACGACGCCCTTCGACTGGAACTTCTACGAGTACATCAAGTTTGCCGGCACGCTGCCCGTCTTCCGCGACTACATCCTGAGCAAGGATACCACCTACTTCGTTCCAGGCTCTTCTATCGAAGGCTTGCCCGACGAGAACGGTAACCCCACGTATGTCGACAGCGTTTACTACACCTCTAACCAGCTGTTCCGCTCCAGGTCTTATCTGCCCCCCAACAATTCCGATCTCTGGATGATGGCAGACGAAGGCTTCGGCGCAAATCTGGAAGCAGAGGACTCCATGTTCATCATGCTCCTTCCCACCGATGCCGCTTGGGCTGAGGCAAAGGAGAAGTTGTCGCAGTACTACATTTACTCTCCCATCTATTCCGACAAGCAGAAGGGTAACAACAACTCGCCCAACCAGACCGAGGAAGGCGATCCCGACTCTCTGCAGAAGATGAGCCTCGAGATGGATTTGATCTCACCCCTGGTGTTCAACATCCACAAGCAGCCCAAGATCGGCGGCCAGAAGACAGGTACTCCCTGGACCATGGAATATTTCATAGAGACCAAGGGTGCTGAGGCAGAATACCTGCTCAACACGTACGGAGACACCCTCCGCGCAACCGACCTGTGGGATCAGACAACTCTCTTCAACGGAAAGGTGTTTGAGATGAGTAATGGCTACGGATACGAGATCGAGCATTGGAACTTCCCCAGCCACTTCTACAAACCCGACGTAGAGGTTGAGATGACAGGTAGCGTATTCTACAACTACGCCAACAACTACACAGGTACTGCCAGAAGACAGACCTTCAGCAACGCAGCCTACGCAGATGTTGTAGCACAGCATGGTAAGGTCAGCCGCAACGACTTCTACGTAATGGGTCCTCAGGGAACCGGTACGAACCCCAAGGGTGAAGTCAAGCTGAAGGGTAACTTCAACGAGGCTTACGTACCCAATGCAGAAGTTATGAGTGGAACCTACGACCTCTATCTGGTCATGGTACCCTACTATTACATCCAGATTGCTGGTGGTGACACCCTGATCACAGACACCTTGGCCAACAAGATCAACCTGCAGATCAGCTACAACAATGGTGTTGCCCGCGACGCAACTTCCAACCGTGTAACGGTAACCTACGATGGTGTAAACGTTGATACATTGCTGTGTATCCCCGATTTCACCTTCCCCTACTCTTACAAGAACCTGCGTCACAGCTATCCCACTCTGATCATCCAGGGTGCTCCCACGTCTTCGGAAATCCGTTCCGGTAAATATACACGTACCTTGTGTATCGACCGTATCATCCTGAGGAGCAAGGAGAACCAGTCAACCATAGAAATCGACCCTAATGACACAGCAGACAATGAAAACTAGAATCAGCAATATATTCATGCGCAAGACCTTCTGTACAGGTCTGTGCTTCATGGTGCTTTCCGGCTTTAGCATCACCAATGCGGTGGCTCAAGACGTGGAAGAAGAAGACTACGAAGAAGAAGTTGCCGTACGCCGCATTCCGAAGAAGAAAACGGAAAAGCAATATGAGATGAAGACCGTCAAGGGCGTCATCACCGACGATGCCACTGGCGAGCCTATGGGTGGTGTTCGTGTACAAGCCCTCAGCCTGGAGGCTTATTCCACTCTGACCGAGGAGGATGGTACCTACACCCTGGATATCCCCACCTTCTCAGACGTTCTCTACGTTTACGCTGAAGGCTACAATCCCTTGCAGATTGCTGTAAAGGAAGGCAAGGCAGACGGTAAGTTGATGACGACTCATTTCAGCCCTTACTATCAGGACGGAACGACCATCACCTCTACCCGTACGGCTACGATTAACGAGAGCTCAAGTGTAGGTATCGAGACCGATATCCAGAACCTGCTCTCAGGTGATATCCATACCATCAGCCGCAGCGGCATTCCTGGTATGGGTGCTTACATGACCATCCGTGGTGTGAACTCAATCAACGCCAACGCCCAGCCTCTGATCATCCTGGACGGCAACATGATTGACCCACAGTATGACCGCACTACTCTGCACGAGGGTTTCTACAATGACCTGCTGACTGCATTGGATCCCGAGACCATCGAGAGCGTACAGGTTCTCAAGAACGGTACCGCACTCTATGGCGCAAAGGGTGGCAACGGTGTGATCATCATCAACACCAAGCGTGGCAAGAGCATGGCTACCAAGATCGGTGTCCGCATCTTCGGTGGTGTCGAGCTGACCCCCAAGAAGCTGGATGTCATGAACGGCGACCAGTACACCCTCTATCTCAATGATATGGTTAGTACCATCAAGAACATGAACGCCAGCTCTCTGAGCAGCTATCGTTTCCTCGACAAGAGTCCCGGCAACTATTACCGCAACGTGTTCAACAACAACACCGACTGGCAGAAGGACATGTACGACAATGCATTCACCCAGAACTACAAGATCAACGTAGAGGGTGGTGATGACATCGGTATGTATGCCCTGTCACTGGGTTACACCAAGAGCGAGAGCACAGGTGTCGGAACCGACATGAACCGCTTGAACCTGCGCTTCAACACCGACATCAAGGTGTTCAGCAAGGTGACTACAGGTTTGGATATTGCCTACAACCAGACAAGCTACAATATCCTCGACACCGGATGGAGCGAGAACTACGACATGCAGAACGTTGGTTCCACCAATGTGCTGGGTCTTATCCAGGCTCCCTTCATCAGCCCCTACTCTTACTATTACGACGAGTTCTCCAAGGCTCCCCTCTCACCAGACCGTCTGGCTCTCTCCAAGGAGTATGCCGGTAAGTATGCCGCATCCTCCACCAACTGGGTTCAGAATCCCTTCCGCTTCTCCAGCGACTTGGGTATCAACGAGGCTCAGCGCAATCCCTACTGGATTCTCGAGAATGGCAAGGGAAGCAACAAGAACTATGCTCAGCTGACTCAGATTCACCTGAACGTGAGTCCCAAGTACCAGATCAACAAGAATCTGTACATCAGCGACCGCTTCAACTTCACCATGACCCGTAACAACGAGAAGTACTTCCTCCCCATCAATGGTACCACCCCGTACTATCTGACCGACCTCGGAAGCATCACTTCTGTACTGAAGACCCAGTTCGCTAAGGAGACCACCATGAACAATGACCTGCAGATCGGTTGGGGCAACAACTATGGTGCCCACACCATCAAGGCATACGGTGGCTGGCGTTACAACAACTACTCATACAGCTTCAACTACATGAGAGGTTACAACAACGAGAACGATAAGCTGCCCAACCTGAGCAAGGATATGCAGTACATCAACTACGGCGGTACCAACGACAACTGGATCGACATGGCATACTACGTAGATGCCAACTACAACTACAAGAACCGCTACTTCGCAGACTTCACCGTCAGCAGCCAGGCAGGCAGCCGTTTCGGCGACGACACCAAGGATGGTTTCCAACTGGGTGGCGTAAGCTGGGGCGTATTCCCCTCTCTGCAACTCGGTTGGTTGATCAGCAGCGAGAACTGGTTCAAGCTGAAGGGTATCGACTATCTGAAGCTGACCGCTGGTGTTGACCAGAGCGGTAACGATGACCTCGACTACTATGCAGCCCGTACCTATTGGGAAAGCCAGCAGGTAACAGAGAACACCGTAGGTCTGTATCTGAAGAACATCGAGAACAGTACCATCCAGTGGGAGACCACTACCAAGTACAACATCGCTCTCGAGGGTAACTTCCTCAACAACCGCCTCTATGCCGGTGTCGACCTCTTCTGGCACAAGACAGACAATCTGCTGACCGTGAAGGATCTGAGCTACATCTCCGGTATGACCAACTACTGGACCAACGAAGGCCAGTTGAAGAACAAAGGTTTCGAGTTCCACGCAAACGCAGCTCTCATCAACAAGAAGAACTGGCACTGGGAACTCGGTGCAAGCCTGGGTCACTACAACAACAAGCTCACCAAGCTGCCTCAGACCATCGACAACACCATCAAGTTCTACACCATCAATGCTGACGGTACCCAGAGTGCAAGTCCCTACACCACTCTCAACGGCTACACATCCAGCATCTACGGAAAGGACAACGTGCTGACCGCTGTAGGTTATGCAGTAGGCAGTTTCTACGGATGGCAGACAAAGGGCATCTTCGCCAACGAGGCAGAAGCCAGCAAGGCTGGTGCTCTGGGTTACCTGAAGTATCCCACCGGACTGGCTGAGGATCCCTACCGCAACTTCCAGAGTGGCGACGTTCACTTCGTAGACCAGAATGGCGACGGCGTGATTGACGATTCCGACAAGGTTGTCATCGGCAATCCCAACCCCGACATCTATGGCAACATCTTCACGGCTCTCACCTGGAAAGACCTCCGTCTGGACGTCAACTTCAAATACTCGCTGGGCAACGACATCTACAACTATCAGCGCAGTATCCTCGAGGGTGCCAACACCACCTACAACCAGACCACAGCCGTATTGCGTCGCTGGACCTACGATGGCCAGAAGACCGATATGCCAAAGGCATGCTACACCAACAGCGACGACTGGCGCAACAACGAGCGCATGTCTGACCGCTGGATCGAGGACGGCAGCTACCTGAAGCTGAAGAACGTACGCTTGACCTACACTGTTCCCTACCGCAACGACTGGTTGCAGGGCTTGAAGTTCTGGGGCGAGGCCAACAACCTTGTCACCCTGACCAAGTACTTGGGCACAGATCCTGAAATGAGCAGCAAGAACAGTCCTCTCTACCAGGGAATCGACAATGGTTTGCTGCCCTACGGCCGCAGCTTCAACATAGGTGTTTCTATCAACTTGTAAAAAACATAAAGATATACACGGATATGAAAAGAAAATCCATTATCAGTCTGCTTATCTTCAGCATGGGTCTCGGCATGATGACCACTTCATGCGAGGATATGCTGTCACCCGACAGCGAGCGCCATTCCTACACCGTGGCCCAGGATACCCTCTACTCCTACTGGGGAATCCTGAAGTCACTGCAGAATGTGGCCGAGCGCTACGTCATCCTGGGTGAGTGCCGTGCGGATCTGGTCGGCGGCACAAGCTTCGTCAGCGATACCATCAACGCTATCCTGAACTTCGGACAGAACGGTTATGCTGAGAAAATCAAAGATGGTAGCTGCCGCTATCTCAAGGCAAGCGACTATTACCACATCATCAACAGTTGCAACAGCTACATCGCACGCTGCGACACCATCCGCACTACAGGTACCCTCCAGCCCTACATGCTGAAGGAGTACGCACAGGTGGAGGCCATTCGTGCATGGACCTATCTGCAGTTGGTACAGGTCTACGGCAAGGTTCCCTTCTATCTGGAGCCTATGCTTACCACCGACGATATCAATGCATTCATGAACGATCCCAACCATCCGACTGTCACTACCGATAATCTGGTTGACAAGCTGGGCGAGCGCCTGGAGGCAATGTGCAGGATCGAGAAAATCTACGGTTATCCTCAATACGAGAACTATGGAAGAACACGTACCGTATGCCACAGCACCAAGTGCATGTTCCCCACCTATCTGGTATTGGGCGACCTCTATCTTGCCAAGGGCGACCCCGCTTCTTGCGCAAAGGCAGCACAGTGCTACTATGACTACATCACTTATCTGCCACCAGAGACCAACTCCATCACCCCCTATTGCGGACCTCTGCGTGTAAATTACTACAGCACGGGCGATGTGGTGGAAGGTGAGGATGAGCCTGACTACGGCCGCGTGGGTAACCCCTACACAGAGACGGGTCGCGTAAGAAACACCGAGGAGGCCATCACCTGCATCCCCAGCAGTACCAACAAGCTGTGGGGTACCGTGCTGACCGGCATCAACCAGCTGTTCGGCTTCGATGCTACCATCAGCGTGTCAACCTATGCTACCGCAAACAATACCGACAACGAGGACGACGACGTTACCACGACTGCATCCATCTGGCTGAGCAGCAACATGGATCGTGAGCTCATCGCCAGCGCAGGCTACGAGGCTCTCTGCGATTCTCAGAAGTACGAATGCTACATTGGCACCAGCACCGACCCCACCTCCGAGCTGATCGTTCTTCCAGACGTAGGCGACGCACGTCAGTCCTGGGTTCCCCAGTACATTCAGATCAATGGCGACGAGACCCGCTACGGCCGATTCGTCACCAAGCAGAACCCCAATAACAGCTTCACCACCTGCTATCCTATGATCTACCGCAAGGCCACCGTATGGCTGCGCTATGCCGAGGCTCTCAACCGTGCAGGTTTCCCCAGCTACGCATTCGCTATCCTGAAGAATGGTCTTTGCAACAACGACAACTGGTATCCCGATCCAAAGACCGACTATGCTATCAAGGACACCATCTTCTGCTATCCTTACGAGTACACTCAGGACGAGGAGACCATCCAGGATACAGTCCGCGCCATAGGTCGTGAGGCATTCGTTGCCGCTCTGCAGAAGCTGGTTGCCGAAGAGAAGATGACCGAGGAGGACTTCAAGGAGAACAAGGTATTCATCGAAGCAGCTTCAACCTACAACTATCCCGACGAGACAGCAACCGCAGTTTGCTACTATCTGGACAAGCGCGAGGTTTCCAACCTGCCTCCCTACATGGATTACACTTCAGCTCAGATGAAGACCAACATCACCTCTGTTCCCATCATCTACAAGCCCGACACCTATGCCCGTACTATCTACATGACCTCTTATCCCAGCGGCACAAGCCAGGGCGAGAACTATCTGACATGCGGTATCCACAGCCGTGGTTGCGGCCGCATCGCTTACGACGAGCGCAACAGCAGCTACAACTATGTGGATCAGGTAGCCAGAAAGGTTAAGGAGAACCATGGCATCAGCCTGACCAAGAAGGATATCTACAGCGGTGACTACGACGACTTCGTTAAGGAAGCTGTCGAGGACCTCATCATCGACGAGATGGGTCTGGAGCTGGCATTCGAGGGTACACGTTTCTTCGATTTGACTCGTGTGGCTCATCGCCGCAACGACCCCAGCTATTTCGCAAAGCACGTTGCCAAGCGTAATGGCGAGATGGACATGAGCCTCTACAACATCCTCTTGAACGAGAAGAACTGGTATCTCCCCTTCCCCGAGGAATAAGGTTGAATCCAGAATACAGACAAGAAAATCCCCAAGCCAAAAACTTGGGGATTTCTTTTTGTGGGGGTGGACGTGTGCAAAGCTTACTTCAGAACTGTAGCACTGTAGCGCTGCAACGCTCCCCCCTCTCCTCTCTCTCTCCGTCATCCCTTCCCTCCGGATCTCTGCTGGTATTCCTTCGTCTTCATGTAGCGCCCGACAACCTCATCGTAGACAATGTAGCCGCGGCTCACCCAAGCACGCAGGGTGGACGCTCCGTCGCCTATCTTCCCCTGGTTCTGGCGCATCTGGCGGTACTGCTCGCGTGTGAATCCGTCGGGCAGCAGCTCCAGCAGGTTCTGAGGTCCCGACTGCATCTGTATCTCCAGCTCCTCGTTGAGCTCCTTCTCCAGCTGCTGGCCGAAATAGAGCATCTTGCACCAGAGATTGTACTGCTGCGACCAGTGCACGAAGTCGGCAATCGTCTTGTCCCACCGGTATCCTTGTGCCACATAGAGCACCATCCCCTTCAGCCAGGCAATCACGTTGGCGCGGTAGCTGAACACGCGGTAGGCCTGCGAGTCATAGAGCCGAGCCGCCTCGTAGTTCTCCTGCTTCATCGCGAGAGCCAGTTTCTTGGCCTGCAGGCACTCTATCAGCCCGTTGGCAGCCTCCAGCCGGTCGATGTAGGGTTTCAGCTCCTGGGCAAAGGTGTGGTCGTAGATGCCCAGGATAGGCGCCGTATCGTCGTCCTCAGGGCAGATGATGGTCGAGATGTCCAGACGGCTCACCGTGCCGTTGTTCACCATCCTGTAGAAGAACTTGCGTGCGTTGGGAGGAGTCGTGCTGGCGTTGAAGTTCCAGCGCAGCGGAGCGATGCCCGACACGGAGTCAGCTCCCACGCGTTCCTGTCCAGCCATCGAGTTGTCGAAAGCCTTGCGAATGAGCAGTCCCACCTCATCCACCTGACCGCGCGAGGTCACCTTCCTCAGGGCTTCCACCTCGTCCACGATGGTGTAGATGTAGCGTTCCCCGTTGTTGTTGGCATCCACGATGCGCTGGTTGAAGACGGCGTCCGTCAGGTTGTCGATGAGCATCTGTATGCAGATGTCCGTGGGCCTGGGGTCCTTCTTCTGTCGGGCGCCTGGGTTCTTCTGCTTCCACTCCGCCTCGCGCTGGCGGTTGGGGATGTCGCGCTGCCGTATGTCCTCCATGATGAACTCGATGGGTTTCTTGATGGTCCCCTTGCCGATGCTCTGCCGCCCGATGAGCACGTTCATGAAGGTCGCCTCGTGGTCCACGTTGTCCCAGTATCGGAACTTCACTCCGTGCAGGTGTGCTCCCAGGGCAGGGAACACGGCCGAAGCCACAGCAGGCTTGTAGGGCGCTGGGACGTTGCGCGTGAGCAGCTGGATGAGCGGCGGAAGCTTTTTGGGCATGGGAGGCGGCGTGGTCAGCGTGCCACCGCAGGCCTTCACTCCCGCGGTGGATTTCAGGGCATCCAGCACATGCTTTGTCCGGTAGGGCATTCCCTTGCGCGGCTCCTTCAGGGCACTCTCGATGGTCCTGCGCTTTTCTTCCTCGCCCTCCTGTCCGCCCCAGTAGTTGGGAATCACCCTGAGCATCCTCTCCAGCGAGTATCCGCAGATGCTGCGCAGGGTCATAGCCAGCTCGAAGGTCAGCACATTGCGGTCGCCCTCCACAGGCTCCTTCCCGTCGTTGTAGAGCTCCCAGTACTTCCCGATAATCTCGCTGAAAGGAATCCCCTTGTATTCCAGAGGCTCAGATGGCATCGGACTGCTCGGATTACTCGGACTGCTCGGAGTACTCGGAGTACTCGGACTACTCGGACTACTCGGATTACTCGGAGTACTCGGATTACTCGGATTATTCGGATTACTCGGACTACTCGGAGTTTCCGGATTATTCGGATTACTCGGACTACTCGGAGTACTCGGACTATTCGGAGTACTCGGAGTTTTCTGAAATCCCCCTTCCTCAAACACCTCGTCGTCCAGGAAGAGCAGTTCTCCCTCGTCGGCGGTTGTCGTGAAGAACACGCGGGTGATGTCCTTCGCACCCTTGTCGTACTCCACTCCCAGCAACTGGCTTGCCCAGCGGAGGTTCTCCTCCTGCGAAAGCTCCCTGCGCCGGCGGAACACCAGATGGTAACCCTTCGTGGCAGAACGCTCCAGCATCAGCAACCCCAGCTCGTCCCGCTTGCCCAGCACCACCTCGCGCACCCGGGCCATCTGCTCCCGCAGCCAGCTCTCCTGTTCCTCAGGCGTGAGGTCTTCGGGAACCTTGAAGTCGATGTCCATCCCCACGCTCGAGCTCATTCGGGTGCTTCCCTTTAGGCTTCCGTCCTTGTTGGGCAGACACGAGTAGTTCATCTGCAGGAGATGCCCCTTCTGGCGCTTATCGCCGTTGCGCACGGCCTTCAGTATAGCCCTCTGCCGCGTCGTGCTGCGCAGCGAAAGGTATTCCTCTCTCGAACGGATGGGGCGCATCACTTTCGTCCCACCTCTGTAGTATATCATGTGTACACTCATACCGTAGTCCTCCTCTCCTTAGAAATTGGGATAACCCAGTTTGGCATTCAGATAGCGCAGGCCCTGCAGCGTCCACGTCATGTACGTGCGTACCTTTTTCTCTCCCTTCAGCGAGTAGCTCACGTAGGTGCGCAGACGCACCAGGTCGCGGTCCTGCAGGTCCTCGCGGATGTTCCAGCGGCCGTTGCGACGGTACTGGATGCCCAGGTCGCGAACCACCTGGTTGAAGTCATAGACGCGCATGTTGAACGTCTTTGCCACCTGCGTCGCGGTCAGCGTGTCCTCGGCTGCAGCATTCACCATCCTCAGCCCCTCGCCGATGATCTGGTCGGCCAGTCGCAGGATCTCCTTCGGCTCTGGCAGGCATTTCATCTCAGACATCTTCCTTCTTAGCTCAGCCCGCTCCAGTTCCTCCCAGCGCAGAACCAGCTTGGCGCGTGCCTCGTCGTTGAACTTCGTGGCGATGTACAGGCACTCGGTTTTCGTCAGCTGGTAGCAGGGCACCGTCTTCGTTCCGCCATTGGGCAAATCGTAGGTTCTTTGCAAGAGAGCAAATTTGCGCCCTTGTACTTTCTCCCATGCTGGCTCCATGTTTCGGATGGCTTTCATCACGTCCTTGTGCATCTTGCCAGTCAGCTCGGCAATCTCGAGCGACGTCATCATTTGTTGCTTATTGTCGTTTCCGACGTGTGAGTCCTTTAATGCAATAATTGTGGTTTCCATAATTTTGAGTTGAATTTAGCGAGAAGAAGTTTCGGATTCCTTGGCCATTTACTCGAGAAAATCCTCCTCACTTCAACTCAGGGTGAATAAAAAAGTTATTTATGTCTCATGTTTTGTGGTTTTCTGGTTTTAGGTTTTGCGGTTAGCGGTTAGCGGGAACTCGGAGTAATCGGATTACTCGGATTACTCAGATTACTCGGACTACTCGGACTACTCGGATTACTCGCCCCCCTGAAAGCCCAGCGTTAGCGGATGTGTTGTGTAGCATCAAGTCAAAGAGCACCGCCGAATCATCGTCCGACAGTGCAAAGGTAGGGACTATTCCTGTCTCCACATTGGATTCCGCATCCCCCGCCTCCGGATTTCTCTGAATTTCTCTGATATTCTCTGAATGCCTCTGAATGCCTCCGAATGGCTCTGCGCAGAGACAAAAAAAAGAGAGTGCGCCTACGTTGACACACTCTCATGCTTCTGTGTTATCCCCACGCTTAGAGGGGGGAGAGAGTCTTCTTTACCACTCCTCGTCCCAAGCGTTCATACTGCCTTTAACCTCAGCATCTACTCCGTAAGGGGCATCTTTGGAATCGCTTAGACTCTTTTGACTGCCATCGGAAAGGGTAAGGATACTGCACGTGGAGAGCTCTGCCATAAGTGTCTCTGGAATAATATATGTCTTTTTCATTGTCGTATCTTGTTTATGTTGTTATCAATCTGTCATCGTCAACGTTGAATCATCTTTTTACCGTTCACGATATTGATGCCCTTCTGCATCTTCTTCAGGCGCTGACCGGCAAGGTTGTAGATTGCATCATTCATCGTACTTTGTGCATCGTCGATGGTTTCGATGCCTGTAACGTCAGCCTCGAGGTTGATAGTTAAGTCCTTGACCTGACTGCCAGTAGGAAGTTGAATGTATGCACGGTTAGTAGCCACCTTGTTACTGTTGGCCCTGAGGAACTCACCATGATAAAGGGTGTATTTCTGGTCATTCCCCGAGTAAGATACTGCAGCACCTGTACCAGGAACAAAGACGTTACCAGTTACTGCATCAGCTTCGCCTATGAGAGCCGGCACTTCTTCGTCGGTAACGCCACCAGCTTTCTGCAGCAGAACGCCCGTGTCGGCAGGAAGTTTGGTTATCTTATGGAAAGTAAGCTCCTCGCCTTCTGCAGTAGCATAATATACGTTTATGCTGGAGTTCGTGAAATCGAGAGCCCTATGGCTGCAGAAGGTTGAATAGCCGTAACTACTTACAGAAACTGGAACAGTAGCGGTTTCCTCGGTCAGAACGATGTCGTCTATGCCAGCGACTTTCCCTCCTCCATTATAAACAAGTCGAACATAAACATCTGTTTTTGAAGAAAGGTCAAAGCTAAACGGATACCATTTTTCATTTTTATATTCAGAGCCATCAGCGGTAGTATAACTCAGCTCGCCAACATCACGCCAAGTGGATTCATCAGAGGATAATACCTGTACTTTCCAAGTAACAGGAGAGCCAACATAATTTATTGGACAGAAATAGAAGCTAAGGGTTCCGGGATACTCAATTTTTGCTGTGGTTTGAATTGATGCGGTATTCGCGGTTGTCCTGCCAAAGCGTGTGCCACCATGTGCATAGGGCGAGTTACTATACTGCTCAATTCCTTGGATATTCCAATCATTATATGAATTCAAAGGATGCTCAAAGTCAAGCGATGAACTTCCTGCATGAGCCACAAAGTTGATGGTAACTTTGCAAGCGGTAGAAGGCACTACAGCAAAATAGTTGCCTGTCCGTACTACAGTAGCGGTTCCTACTGTTACCGTATAGGGATTAGTATCATCAACGCCATAACCAGGCTTGGGGTGGGCGATTATCACGTTACCATCAACTTCCACCGTACCCTTATTAGTATCGCTTGAGAGGGCGGTAATCTCATATTCAGGAGTTCCGGGGGTGTAAGTTACTGAAATGTAATCAATTTTGAGAGAATTCCATTCATTTGAAAAACTAATCGTCTCACATTCTAAACCAGTAACTTGGGGATATTCCTGGGCATAAGTGCCACCAGTAGATTGACCTACAAAAGTGCCATTTTTATTTTTGTTGGTGGCAGTCCATGTAACGGAAACGTAACTAGTTGTCCAATGAAAAGTTACAGAGTTGATCTTTGCTCCATTGGCTGCCGTCAATTTAATAGTATTGGCGGAAAGGTTTGAGTTAGAGGCATTTCCGTTGGTGGTTGAATAAGAGATATTTCCGTCAATTTTTCCACTGGCTTCGCTGAAGCCTTCCAGTTCAACCGTAATCGGGTCGTTAGCCCAAGCAGTACCGGCAAAAGCGGTAGTAACCACGGCTGCTATCATACAGACACGCAGCCATATACTCCTTAACATCTTTTTTTTCATAATGCTTTAATTTTGTTATCTTTATACCTAATCTTTATACCTTCTATAACTTCTTCGTTGCGAGCGACTTCTCGCAAAATCGTGGCTAAGTTATATTTTTTTTGTGAACTTACAAAGAAGTTTGTCCCTTTTTAGACTTTATAAGGGAAAAATGTATCAAATTCGTCCCCCTTTACATCTCTTTCGTGCAAGAATTGACGCTTTCAGCGTCTTCTATGGCTTGAAAGATGAGGTCAGCGGCTGCTAATTTTTGTAATACTTCTGGAACGTCTTTTCGCTGAAGCCATCGCCAGAGGGCATTCCGATTCTCACAAGTTCAGCGTATGCCATCTTCACGCTCTGAGGCAGCAGGAGTTTGCCGTTTCTCTTCAGCTGCGTAAGATAGAGGCATATATCCCGAACACTTTGGCGCCTTACCAGATTCCCCAACTCCTCGTGGACCCTACGCGCTTCCTCGTCGCCTAACGAGGGATGGATGAAATGGCAGAGCTCCTCGTCCCTTGCCTGCTTGCCTTCGGCAGGAGAGAGCTGGGGAGCGGGCGTCTCGGCCCTCTCCTCCGCTTCTTCCTCGCTCTCCTTCCCACGCACAATCTGGAAGCCTATTCCGCCAGCCTCCACGTTGTGGACGATGTTCTTCTCCATCACAAAGTCGCCAGCCACATGGATTCCGCCCGAGCTGAGGGCCGCCAGCATCTCCTGCATCCTTTTCTCTGTCATGGCTTCTCCTCCCTGTCAATGCTTACATTATTACTGACATTCTTCTCCACCACACAGTCGCCCTCGACATGCTCAATCCTCACCTGCGGAGCTGCTTGGGGCAGACTCATGGCTTCCTCAATCTCATGCTCTCCCTCCTGCCTCCATTCCTGATGCAGGCAGAACGTCAGCATCGTCCTCATCATCGCCCAATTCTCGATGTCCTTCATGCTCTCGGCAAACTGCCTCACCTTGTCAGAAGAAAGGATGATTAGGTTCTGCAGGTAGAGAAGACGCATCTGCGATTCCCTCAGCATCCCCGTCATCTGCGTGACTTCCTTCTCCAGTTCATCCTTCTGGCCTCTCAGCCTCTCAACTTCCCTCTCCGCTTCCTCGCGTTTCTCACGCTCTCGCTCCAGCGCCATCTCGCAGCGGGCCAGCATGGCATCCTTCTCCCCTGGCCGCCCGAACAGTTTTATGATGTCGTCGCTGGACAGTCTCATCATGTCGTTCATCATAGTTTCCTCCTCGCATTGTAATTTTTCGTTATAAAAATCTCATTCTCTACCCCCCCTGATTGCCCTTAGGCCAAGGGGCAGAAATCCCTTGCCTTATCATTTTGTCTTGATAGGGAGATTCATCTGGTTTATTATCAGCCCGTTGCCTCGCTTAGGTGGCTCCAGGCAAACCTTTCGCCTGAAAAATCTTCGGAATTTCTGTCTGCAAAGTTACGAATAAGCGAGTAGAAAAACAAAATAATACCCATTATTTTTTCTCAAGCGAGAGGAATTTTCCCCCTCCCCTCTCTCTCTCGGATTACTCGGATTACTCGGACTACTCGGATTACTCGGACTACTCGGATTACTCGGATTACTCTCGGGGCAGGACTGCTACTGGAAGGTCCAGACATGGGACGCCAGAAAGAAGGTCTCACCGTGGAGCGAGACGGGCTACTGGGGCATGGGACTCCTGAGTCCATCGGACTGGAAGGCGCAATGGATTTCTGCCAACCAGGAGAAGGGAGCACCGCTCTACCCCAGGACTCGACAGCGTCTACTACAGCCTCCACACACCCCAAGGCCTCCTCAGCTCGCGTGTCCTGAGCCACAACGGCCACATGCGCCAGCTTGAGGTGACAGTCCCCGTAGGCAGCACAGCCACCATCTTCCTCCCCACCGACAGCAAATCCATACGGGAAAGCGGCAAAATGCTCAAAATCAGCGCCAGAAAGGGCATCCAAAGCATCTCCACCACCCCAAACAACGGCCTGAAAGTCGAAGTCACCCAAGGCACCTACTGTTTCACCCTCCCCCACACATCCTCCTCAGAATGAGACAGTTGACACACCAAACGCTACAGTGCTACAGTGT
>JAEEGG010001283.1_pt1 | contig 68623 bp, 70 predicted proteins | sample 9134161 | NCBI WGS metagenome assembly JAEEGG01 (sample SAMN16246543, study PRJNA631951) | gut metagenome | biome: gut microbiome; feature: rumen; material: CR-attached | host: Bos | place: Iran: Karaj | collected 2018-10
TTGATGGGGACAGGATATTTTTTGAGAAGCTGGGATGCAAATTGATAAATACTCAGTTTAATCGAAAAGGCACTAATCCGATAAAAGATATTGGATTATTACTTTTTTATCTAAAATTGTTTAAACAATTTAGACCCAATGTAGTCCTGACTTATACAATAAAACCAAATCTATATGGAGGAATGGCATGTCAACTTAGTGGCGTACAGCAGATTGCAAATATTACAGGGCTTGGTTCTGCTGTTGAGAATCCCGGTTGGCTACAGAAACTTACTATATTATTGTATAAAGTCGGACTAAGAAAGACCAAGACGGTATTCTTCCAGAATAAAGCCAATATGGAGTTCTGTGAAATGCGTGGGATGGTAAAAGGCATAAGGATTCTTATCCCAGGATCTGGGGTAAACCTTGAATACCACTTTTTTCAAAATTATCCAGATGATGGTGTAATGAAATTTATCTTTATCGGTCGATTATTAAAGGAAAAAGGTATTGAAGAGTATTTAGAGGCTGCTATAAGAATCAAAAGTCTTTATCCGAATACAGAATTCCACATTTTGGGACCATGTGAAGAGGAATACAATGATAAACTATGTGATTTGCAAAATGCTGGAATTGTAATATATCACGGACAACAGTCAGATGTAAGACCTTATTTGGGTGCAGTTCACTGTACAGTACACCCTTCATATTACCCTGAAGGTATGTCTAATGTCCTTTTAGAAAGTTGTGCATCGGGGCGACCAATAATTACTACAAACAGACCTGGATGCGGGGAAATAGTGGAAAATTTAAGAACCGGATATTTGGTGAAAGAGATGGATACTGACGATCTTGTTGCCGTTATAGAGCGGTTTATTCATTTACCATATAACTTGAAGATGCAGATGGGTGCCAATGCCAGGAAGAAGGTCGAACGAGAATTTGACCGCCAGATTGTTGTTGATGCCTACTTGAAAGAGATAAGAGAGATTCATTCTTGGTCATAATGCAATCCCCAAAAGACTGTTGGGGTAAATAGTAAATAACAATACTACGTAAACATGTACAAACGTTTTTTCAAACGGTTTTTCGACTTTTTTATTTCCCTTATTGCACTGATATGCATCAGTCCTATCCTTCTTGTGGTTGCAATTTGGTTGCACTTTGCCAATAAAGGGGCAGGCGCGTTCTTCTTTCAAGAGCGTCCTGGAAAGAATGCCAAGATATTCAAGGTGATAAAGTTCAAAACGATGTCTGATGAACGGGATTCGGAAGGGAACTTATTACCAGACGATAAGCGACTGACTAAAGTTGGCAAATTTGTTCGAAGCACAAGTATAGATGAACTACCTCAGTTAATTAACGTACTTAAGGGTGATATGGCTTTGATTGGACCAAGACCACTACTTGTGCAGTATCTGCCTCTTTATTCTAAGGAACAGGCAAGACGCCATGAAGTACGCCCTGGTATTTCTGGTTGGGCTCAATGCCATGGCCGTAATGCTATCAGCTGGACAGAAAAGTTTAAACTGGATGTCTGGTATGTGGATCATTGTTCTTTATGGACAGATCTCAAAGTAATTTGGATTACTATCATGAAGGTTCTTAAAAGAGCTGATATTAACGAAGTTGGGCAGGCTACAATGGAAGCATTTAACGGTAGTAATTAAGGAAAATATGAAAGATATAGCAATTTTTGGTGCAGGTGGCTTTGGCAGAGAGATAGCATGCCTGATAAAACGGATAAATTTGAGAAAACAAACTTGGAACCTCATTGGTTTTATAGATGATGGGCTTGAAGTTGGGACCGAGAACGAATATGGGAAGATATTAGGTGGGGTAGATTATCTAAACACAACAACATCACCAATTAATGTGGTCATGTCTATAGGTAAACCACAGACAGTAAAAAAGATAATTGAAAAGATAACTAATCCACTCGTTGAGTTCCCTAACATTATTGCGCCCGACGTTGTCTTTATGGATTCAGATAACCTTACACTAGGTAAAGGCAATGTATTCTGTACTGGGTGTTTGATTAGTTGTAATACTAAGATAGGGGACTTTAACTCATTCAATGACTTTGTATCCATTGGTCATGATACTGTTATCGGTAACTACAACGCCTTTATGACTGCAACACGTGTTTCTGGAATTGTCACGATCGGTGACTGCAACTTCTTTGGTGTAAACAGCTGTATGGTACAAGGCGTTAAAATAGGGAATAATACCACTTTGGCTGCAGGAAGCGCACTAATCCGTCGAACAAAAGATGGATATACCTATATTGGTGTGCCAGCAACAGCATTGGTGATCAAGAAATAATTATCATCAAATATTAATTTTTAAATTCATTATATTATGGCAAATTTAGAAAAGTACAAGCAGGCATTCTGCGAATCGTTTGAAATCAATGAAGACAAACTCCCTGGACTGGCATATCAGGCTATTCCTAACTGGGATTCTGTTGGTCACATGAACCTTGTTGCAAATCTTGAGGACGCCTTCGACATCATGATGGAGACTGATGATATCATCGATCTCTCTTCATTCGAGAAGGGTATGGAGATTCTTAAAGAGAAGTACGACGTAAATTTTGACGAGTAAGATGTTAACAGGGAAAAATGCGGTTATCACTGGCACCCTTCAAGGCATAGGCAAGGCAACGTTGGAGTATTTTGTCTCCAACGGTGCCAATGTCTGGGCTTGCGCTCAACGACAAGATGATGCTTTCGAAGCCTATTGCAAGGAGTTGGAAGCAAAGTATGGCGTTTGGGTTAAGCCTGTCTATTTTGACTTGACAGATGCTGATGCCATCAAGGCTGCAGTGAAAACCATTCAGTCAGACAAACAGCCGGTAGATGCTCTGGTGAACATCGCTGGTATGGCAAGAGACGCCATCTTCCATATGGTGTCTATGGAGACCATGAAGTTGGTGTTTGAAGTGAACTTCTTCTCCCAGATTCAGTTCTCCCAGTATATCACGAAACTGATGCTTCGCAACCCCAACCCGAACAGTGTGGTGTTCGTTAGCTCCATCTCCGCTATTGACGGAAATGCTGGCCAATTGGCCTATGGTTCCAGCAAGGCGGCTTTGATTGGCGCTATGAAGACGATGTCAAAGGAACTGGCTAGCAAGGGTATTCGCGTGAATGCTATAGCCCCAGGTGTCATTGATACGGATATGAACAAGGTTGTGCCGCAGGAGGTTATTGACGAGAAGATTAAGACAATGGATATCAAGCGCCTGGGTAAACCTTCTGAGGTGGCCAGCACTATTGCTTTCCTTTGCTCAGATCTTTCGCGTCACATCACAGGTCAAACAATCAGAATAGATGGAGGAATCAAGTGATGAGCAAAAAACTTCTAGAAGGAAAGAATGCCATTGTGACTGGAACGGCACGTGGCATTGGGCACAAGATTGTTGAAGTCTTTGCTGCCAATGGTGCAAATATATGGGCTTGCGCTCGTAAGCAGACTCCAGAAATGGACGCTTATTGCAAGGAGCTTTCAGAGAAGTATGGCGTTGAGGTGAAGCCCGTCTATTTTGAGCTGACCGACCGCAATGCAATGAAGGATGCCTTCAAGTCCATTATGGCTGAGAAGAAACCCATTGACGTTTTGGTAAACAATGCAGGTATAACCTACAATGCTTTGTTCCAGATGTCAAATGATGAGAAGATTAAGGAATCGTTTGATATTAACTTTACCTCTCCTTACCTCTTCTCACAGTATGTTATCAAACTGATGCTTCGTGCTGGACAAGGTTCTGTAGTGAATATTTCTTCCACTGCAGCCATTGACGGTAACTCTGGGCGTTCAATATATGGCGCCACTAAGGCATCCGTATGGTGTGCGTCCAAGTCGATGGCTGAGGAGCTTGGCCCTAAGGGTATTCGTGTGAACTGTATTGCTCCTGGTATCACCCAGACTGACATGCTCAGCAGCATGTCGGAAGAGGTCATCAACGAGACAGTGATGGCTACAGACAGCCAGCGTGCAGGTGAACCTGTGGATATTGCCAATGCGGCACTGTTCTTGGCATCAGATTTAAGTTCTTATATCACAGGTCAAATACTTCGTGTAGATGGCGGAATGTAAAGATATCAGAAAGCGAATCTTGGAGCTTGCCTTCAAGGCGGGCTCCAATGGTTCGCATCTTGGCGGTAGCTTGTCTGCTGTTGAGATCCTAAACACATTATATCATTCTGGATTTACCTTCAATCCGTCTGATGAAACCCGTGACCGACTGATACTGAGCAAAGGCCATGCGGCTTTGGCTTTGTATTGTGTGCTGGAGTCGGTGGGTATTATCACAAAGGAGGATGCAGAGACCTTTGAACAAAACGGAACTACTCTTTTTGCTCACGCCAAGAAGAATATCTCAAAAGGGATAGAATTCTCTGGAGGTAGTCTGAGCCTCGGAATCTCCTATGCCGTGGGTGTGGCCTTGGCTTGCAAATCCAAGGAGATTAATAACAGAATCTTTGTGCTTCTTGGAGATGGTGAGTGCGATGAAGGGTTGGTATGGGAAGCTGTAATGTCAGCTGTTAACTATCATTTAGATAATCTGACCTTCATTGTGGATTGCAACGGTCTTCAATCTGATGGTTATACCAAGGATGTGATGGATCACTCTCCACTGGAGAAGAAGTTTGAGGGCTTTGGATGTAAGGTGGTATCCGTGAATGGACATTCTGAGAAAGAAGTAGCAGATGCTTATAAGGTGAAGAGTAATGATTGTCCAATGGCTATTATTGCCCATACGGTCAAAGGCAAAGGAGTATCCTTTATGGAGAATTTGCAGCAGTGGCATCACGGCACGTTATCGCAGTCACAGTATGAACAAGCAATGGAGGAGGTAAACCATGAATAAATTTAATCCGAGAGTATATTTCCGTCTGGGACAGAGTGGCTCCATCTTTGGTATGGAACTGATGGAACAGGTTGGTAATTATCCGTTCAAGGTATTGTCTTCCGACATGTCGGTTGTGGCTGGTCTTGACCGTTTTAAGAAAGAATATCCGGACAATTTCTATAACGTAGGTATAGCAGAACAAAACCTATTGGGTGTTGCTGCTGGTTTGGATTCCGAAGGATTCAAAACCATTGCCGTAGCACAGGCTTGCTTTATCTCTATGAGAAGCTTTGAACAGGTTCGCCAATACCTGGGCTATATGGGTGGCAAGGTGATGTGTGTAGGCATCAATTCAGGTTTCTCCTTGACATTCTTTGGAAATACGCACTATGCTATCGAAGATATGGCATTAATGCGTTCTATCCCAAACATGACCGTCCTTTCTCCTGCAGATGCAGGAGAGGCAGTGAAGTTGTTTGATGCTGCATTGAAGGTTGACGGTCCTGTTTACTTAAGGCTTTCGGGTAGCCTGAATACCCCAATTGTTTACAAAGAAGATTACGAGCTAAAGATAGGTCAGGCCATCACACTGAAAGAAGGCGAAGATATTGCTATCTTTGCAACGGGCCTGATGGTTAGCAATGCTTTAAAAGCTGCTGAACTGTTATTTGAAAAAGGCATAACGGCTTCGGTGGTAGATGTACACACCATCAAACCAATTGAGAAAGATAAAATACAGAAGAATTGCGACAAGAAACTGTTAGTTTCTGTTGAGGAGCATAATGTGGTGGGTGGCCTTGGAACTGCCATTGCAGATGTGCTGTCTGAACAACGTAATTCAGCTCCTCTGTTGAAACTGGGTGTTCAAGATCACTTTATGCCGGTAGGGGATTATAACTATTTGGTTGAACAAGCTGGCTTGACACCTGAACAGATAGCATCAAGTATTGAAAACAAACTGGCCGCTTTGTGATGTTGGATGTGATACATTTGGGGAAGATAACATTGTTACACTCTGTCTATGAGCACATTAATTCCAATATGTATGTGCTCTTGGCAGAAGATGAGGCTTTGATTGTTGACCCTCATAAAAACGAAAAACTCACAGACCTGTTAAAGAACAAAGGAATAAAGAGAGTTACCACCCTTCTCACCCATGAACATCACGACCATACCACTGGTGTTTATTGGTATCAAGAACAGTTTGAAAGCACACTGATTTGTCAACAAAATGCTGCAGAATACATTGCAAGGAGACAATACTTGCGCCCTATATTGATTGCTTTTATTCTGGGAGAAGAAGACCATATCAATGGTACGCATGTTTATGACGACTTTAAGAAGTCGTTCGTTCCAAAGCAGTATTATGCAGACATAACTTACGAAGAAGAATATACACTTAATTGGCATAACTACACCTTTCGGTTTTATCACATCCCCGGTCATTCCCAAGGAAGTAGCTTGATTGTCTTGAATGGTCAATACGCTTTTACGGGGGACTCATTACTGAAAGACTTACCCATTATTATACGTTTCCCGGGAAGCAACAAGGCAGATTATGAAAATATCTCTATGCCGTTGCTTAGCCGTCTTCTCACGTCTGAAATGACGATCCTACCAGGGCATGGTGCCCCCTTCGTTTTGAAAGAAATAATGGAAAATAATAAGATATATGTTCAATTTAGATAATTATAAGAATAATACAGCCGTTATTACTGCTAAAGGCGAATGGCTGACCTATTGCGATTTAAAAGCAGTTACAGATGCTTTTGCCAAAGCCGTTCCGCAAAAAGGTTTACTCTTTTGCCTTTGTGAGAACCGTATTGGTTCATTAGTGGGTTATGTGGCTTGTATGGAGCACCATATTCCCATCGTATTGATGGATGGTAGCAAAGATCTTTCTGTCTTGCAGAATTTGGCCGCCATCTACCAACCGGAGTACATATGGGCAGATAATGAGAAGGTGGATGATATTGGTGGAGAGACTATCTACAAGTACTCATCCTATTCCTTGCAGAAGATGAGCTATGAGACGGAAGTGGAGAAGCCTGAAATCAATCCTGAATTGGCGCTTTGTCTCACTACTTCTGGTAGCACAGGCTCTCCTAAGTTCGTACGCCTCTCTACCAAGAATGTGCTGGCTAACGCTGAGTCCATAGCTGAGTACTTGGAGATTGATGAGAATGAGCGACCGGTAACCACCTTGCCTTCATACTACAGCTATGGTGTGTCTGTGATTAATAGCCATCTCATCAAGGGAGCAACAATACTTCTCACAGAAGGAACAGTAGCTCAGCGTGATTTCTGGAACTTTATGAAGGAACAGAAGGCCACATCAATTGCTGGTGTTCCTTATACCTACGAAATGCTGAAGATGTTACGCTTTATGCGTATGGATCTTCCTTATCTGAAGACCATGACGCAAGCAGGTGGTAAACTGAACAAAGACTTAGCGAAGGAGTATATTGAATGGGCTCAGAGCAAAGGCAAACGCTTCTTTGTAATGTATGGCCAGACTGAGGCTACTGCACGTATGAGTTACCTGCCATTGGAACACGCATTAGATAAATATGCCAGCATTGGTATAGCTATTCCAAGAGGAAAATTTTCGTTGATTGACGTTAACGGTAACGCCGTTGAGGAGTCGGATGTAGACGGTGAATTGGTTTACGAAGGTCCCAATGTAAGCCTTGGTTATGCAGAGTGTAGAGCTGACCTTGCTAAGGGTGATGAGAACCAGGGCGTACTTCATACGGGAGATGTTGCTCGTAGAGATGTTGACGGTTACTACTATATAACAGGCCGTATGAAGCGGTTCGTGAAAGTCTGGGGTAATCGTTGCAATCTAGATGCAACAGAGCAGATAGTAAAAAGCAACGTTACTACCAGTTGTGCCTGTGTGGGTGTGGATGATAAGATAACCGTCTTTGTGATAGCGCGAGGCTTGGAAGAACAGATATTGAAACTGCTAACAGAAAAAACAGGATTCAATAGTAAAGCGTTTGAAGTTAGAGTAATTGATGCTATTCCTGTAAAGAGTTCAGGTAAGATTGACTATCCGGCAATGCAACAAATGATAGAAAACAAATAAGATTATTATATATGACACTTGAAGAATTATTAGAGGTTGCTCCCTATTCCTTAGGTAAAGAAAACAAGCATAAGGTGTTGGATGAGTATTTGGTGAACCTCACCAAATACCACTATGAGTGTAGTGAGGAATACCGCAAGATGCTGGACGGAACTGGTTTTGACATCAATAAGGTTCATCACTATGAAGATTTGCCTTATCTTCCGGTAAGCCTGTTCAAGGATCTTACTTTAAGAAGTGTTGGAGAGGAAGAGGTCATCAAGACCATGACTTCATCAGGAACTACTGGTCAGAAGACTTCCAAGATTTATCTGGATCGTGAGACCTCTGCCAATCAGACTAAGACGTTGACAAAGATAGTATCATCACTTCTTGGAAACAAGCGCGTCCCGATGATTATCTTGGACTCCAGCAATGTGGTGAAGGACCGTAATATGTTCTCTGCCCGTGGAGCTGGCATCCTTGGTTTCTCTATGTTTGGCAGCAAACGTATGTATGCGCTGGACGAGAATATGGAACTGGATATTGAGGGTATGAAGGCCTTCTTGGAGGAGCATAAGGATGAAACCATCTTCCTCTTTGGCTTTACCTTCATGATTTGGCAGCACTTCTATAAGAAGTTGTTGGAGAGCGGTTACAAGCCCGACCTTTCCAAGGGTGTTCTCATCCATGGTGGTGGCTGGAAGAAACTGGTAGCAGAATCCGTTTCTACTGCTCAGTTCAAGCAGTGTCTGAATGATGTTTGTGGCATTAAGGTGGAGAATGTTCACGACTACTATGGTATGGTGGAGCAGACCGGCACCATCTATATTGAATGCGAATGCGGCCACTTGCACGCTTCTAATTTCTCTGATATCATTATCCGTAATCCGAAGGACTTCTCTGTTGCCAAGAATGGAGAGACGGGTATTATTGAGGTGGTATCTGTTCTGCCCAAGAGTTATCCAGGTCATGTTCTGCTTACCGAGGATGAAGGTGTTGTTCTTGGAGAGGATGACTGCCCTTGCGGACGTAAAGGAAAGTATTTCCACATCCATGGACGCATCAAGAATGCAGAGATCCGTGGCTGTTCTGATACCTATGCCGCTAAGTTTGGCAAACTGAGTGGTCTGGAATATGTGATAGGTGATGACAAGACTATTGAGGAAATGCCTCATGTGCCAGCATTGCCTCCGTTTGCAGAACCTGTGATTTCCTTTTTCAATGACCTCTCAAAACTGGTTATGCAAAGAGGCCGTCAGTATTCTGACGTGATGACCTTTGGATTCTGGTGCCGTAAGGGCGCTTTGATGCAGGAGAAGGCTAAGTACATTGACCTTGAACGCAGATTGGGCCGTGGTATCGTATTCCATAGCACACCGAGTAACGTGCCTGTGAACTGTGCATTCAGCTTTGCAGCAGGTTTGCTGGCTGGTAATGCCAATATTGTCCGTTTGCCGGCTAAGGACTTCCCGCAGGTACAGATTATCAGCGATTGTGTGCGTGAGTTGTTAGAGACTACTCACAAAGATATGGCTCCTTATATCTGCTTTGTGAAGTATCCGCCCATCAAGGAGATTACTGACCTCTTCTCCGGAATGTGCCAGAGCCGTGTGGTTTGGGGTGGTGACGCTACCATTGCTGAGATTCGCCAGAGTCCTTTACAGCCTCGTGCCAATGAGGTGAACTTTGCTGACCGTTACAGCTTCTCTGTTCTTAATGCAGATGCATTCCTTGCTGCTGAAGATCAGGATAAAGTGGTTCAGAACTTCTACAACGACACCTATTTCTCTGACCAAAATGCCTGTACCGCTCCTCGAATCACCGTATGGGTAGGAGAGAAGAAGGCTGAGGCAAAGGAACTATTCTGGAAGAAGGTGGTTGCTTATGCTCAGGATCATTACAACATAGCTCCCGTACAGACCATTGGTAAGATCAATGCCTTGTATAAGGCTGCTGCAAATCTGAAGTTGGGTAAGGTGACCGTTGAACAGCCGTTGCTAACGCGTATTCAAGTGGACAGCTTGAGTCCAGTACTGATGGATTACCGTTTCAATAGCGGTTACTTCTATGAGTATGATGCCAAGTCGTTGACCGATTTGCTTCCTATAGCAACCATCAAGAGCCAGACGGTTACATACTATGGCCTGACCCGTGAGGAGATTATAAAGTTTGTGAATGAAGACCACCCGCAAGGTGTGGACCGTTTCGTACCACTGGGCAAATCTATGGACTTCACGCTTGTGTGGGATGGCTATGATTTGATTACCACTTTAAGCAGAATAGTAAACATTATTTAAGATATGTCTGAACGTAAGAGAATTTATTTGTGTCTGGCGCACATGTCAGAAGCAGGACTGGAACAGAAATACATCAAGGAGGCGTTTGATACCAATTGGGTGGTGCCCCTGGGACCCAACGTCAACGGCTTTGAGGCTGACCTCGAAATATTCGTAGGTCAGAATAAGCGTGTAGTGGCTTTGTCAGCGGGTACTGCTGCAGTGCATCTTGGCCTTTTGAACTGTGGTGTAAAAGCAGGTGACGAGGTGATTGTGCAGAGCTTTACTTTTTGTGCTTCTACTCACCCTGTAACATATCTGGGAGCGACACCTGTGCTGGTGGACTCTGAATCTGATACTTGGAACATTGATCCTGAGTTGTTAGAGAAAGCCATTGTTGACCGCAAGGAGAAAACTGGCAAGTATCCTAAGGCCATTGTTCCCGTTGCTCTGTATGGAATGCCGTACAAGGCTGACCGCATTATGGAAATTGCCAACAAGTATGGCATTCCCGTAGTGGAAGATGCCGCTGAGGGTATGGGTTCACGCTATAAAGGTCAGGTGCTGGGTACGTTTGGTAAGTATGGCGTGCTGTCGTTTAATGGCAACAAGATAATTACGACCTCTGGTGGTGGAGCATTGATTACCGCTAACGAGGATGAGTGGCGTGAGATTATGATGTACGCTACTCAGTACCGTGAGAGCTATCCTTACTATCAGCACGAGAAGATAGGGTATAACTATCGTATGAGTAATATCTGTGCTGGTATTGGTCGTGGACAGATGACTGTGCTTAATGACCACCTGGCACACCATAAGCACGTGCAGAAGATGTACGAGGAGTTGTTGGCGGATGTTCCCGGAATACACGTTCATAGTCAGCCTGCAACAGGTGAGTATGATAGTAACTACTGGCTGTGCACCATCACCATTGATGAGAACGTTAAGATTAAAGGACAGGAGAATGCCTACAAGACCATTGTGAAGGGTGCTGTAGGTGGTGCTGCCGGTGTGATTCATATGGCTTCGTCTGCTACAACTGACTGTCAGCCCAATGACAATGTGGAGGCACTGCGTGTTGCCCTCGATCAAGCTGGCATCGAGGCTCGGCCGGTTTGGAAGCCTATGCACAAACAGCCGGTATACAAAAATGCCCCTGCATACGTCAATGGCGTGTCAGAGGCAATCTTTAAGGTCGGCATGTGTTTGCCGGCAGGACCGTATGTGTCGGATGAGGATGTTAAGTATATTGTAGAAACAATCAAAAACAGCATTATTTAATTCCAATATCGCCGAATGAAGACAATTGCTTTGCTGAATTGTCACGGAGATGATGTCTTTTGTTTTCGGAGAGAGATTATAGAGGCATTAGTGGAAAAAGGATGCAGGGTTATATTGTCGTGTCCAGAGCATTCTCGGCTGGATTATTTCAGACACAAAGAAGGTATTATTATAGAAGATGTTCAAATAGATAGGAGGGGAACCAATCCTTTTAAGGATATAAAACTAATATGGGATTATTTAAGATTGTTCAAGAAATATCAGCCTGATTTTGTTTGCACATTTACAATCAAACCGAATATTTATGGAAGTATAGCTGCTGATAGCTATGTCAGGGGACAGGTTCCTGACACACATTTGCAGATTGCTTACCTTGCTCTTTGGATGATTCCCCGGTCTATGCCTGTTAGTCGTTGGAGTTGACGGACTGATGCTCCAAGTTCGTTGAGTTGAATGAATGCCTGCCACTGTTTTTCTCAGTCTCGCAGAAAGCGCAGAAAGATTTATAATACCACATAAACCTCAATTTGTCTCACGGAGTGAGAAGTGATAAGAGGTCACACAGATATCACAGAAATCACAGAAAGAGTCTCTGCCTTGCAGAGAAGTGATAAAAGTCACACAGATCTCACGGATCTCACAGATAGGTCCTTTGACTGGCAAAGGAATGGGTTGGATAATAGTAAGTCCCACAGATATTGCAGATAGCGCAGAAATTGTCTCTGCCTTGCAGAGAAGTGAAAATAGTCACACAGATCTCAGGGATCTCACAGATAAGTCATTTGACTGGCAAAGGAATAGGTTGGATAATAGTAAGTCCCGCAGAACCGAGGGAGCAGCGAGGGCAGTGTGAACTTGTTCAGACACTGCCGAGTCGTGACAGAGGAAGACGGTAGTCAGAGCGCAGATAGCGCAGAAAAATTGAGTATTTCTTGGAGGTTTGAGAAGAATAGTGTACTTTTGCAACTGGTTTTAATAAATTAGGTGTATGATTACAAAGTTACATCTGGTAAATTGGAAGTCTTTTGAAGACACCGTTGTATATATTGATCCGCTGACATTCCTTATAGGAACGAATGCCAGTGGGAAGTCGAACGTGCTTGACGCGTTCCTGTTTCTGCACCTTCTGATGAAGGGTCTGACGTTGGAGGATGCTGCTGCTTCTGTTCGTGGTGGTGAGGATTGGATTATACGTCAAGGGCAGGCGTGGTTTGAACTTGCAGTAACAATAGAAAAAGATGGCCTTGAATACGTCTATGAAATCAACGTAAAGAAGCATAACGTAGGGCTGACTTTCCTGCAGAATATAATATATGTATCGGCAAAACATACTAAAGAAAAGGTCTTCAATGAAGAAGACGTTGCTTTTGATGTGTCAACCAACATTAATCTGGCAGTAGAAAAGACGCTTCTGAACCAAGATGCAAAGGAAATGCTTGCTGTGGTGAGGGATGCGCTGAAGTCTGTGTTTGTCCTTAATCCAGACCCTCAGGCCATGCGCAGGTATTCGAAACTGTCGAAAGAGTTGAGAATGGATGCCGGTAACATCGCAGGTGTTATTGCTGCACTACAGCCTGATGAGAAGAAACTGTTGGAGGAAAAACTCACGAAATATGTGAAACCACTTCCAGAGCGTGACATCAACAAGATAACGGCAGTAACAGTCGGTCTTTCAGCCACGGATGCCATGTTGTACTGCTATGAGGACTGGAATCCAGACTTCCCTGTTGATGCCCGTGGCATGAGTGACGGTACATTGAGGTTTGTAGCTATAATAGTGTCATTGCTGACATTGAAACCCGGTAGCTTGTTGATAATAGAGGAAGTAGACAATGGCCTACATCCGTCAAGAGCCAAAGAGCTGGTCAAAGTGTTGAAGGAGATTTCTACAGAGAGGCAGATTGACGTGCTGTGTACTACACACAATCCTGTGCTAATGGATGAATTGGGGAACGGAATGATCCCGTTTATCTCTTTTGTGAAGCGTGACAAGGCCGGTAATAGCTATGTACAGTTGCTTGAAGATAAGGATAATCTTGCGAAGTTAATGGCATCTGGTACTGTTGGGGACATGATGAAGGAGGACCTGATATGAAGAAGAAGGTTTTGATTTTTGACACCAGCGTTCTCTGCGTATGGCTCAAAGTTCCTAGTAAGGAAACGTGCGGGCCAGAAGACAATATGCTCACGTATGATGTTGTTGATGCGAAGATAGAGGAGGAAAAGAAGAAAGGAACAACTTTTGTCCTTCCGATAGCATCGATTATTGAGACTGGGAATCATATTGCTCATAGCTCTGGCGACCGTCATGCAGTAGGTCATGCCTTTGCTGATATTATAGCGGCGACGGCTGACCAGATTAGTCCGTGGGCAGCCTTTACAGAACAGAGTGAGCTGTGGAAGAAGGAAAACCTGAAGGTACTAGCAGAGCGATGGAAAGAAAGCGTTATTAGTGGTCAGTCTTTGGGTGATGCCTCGATAGTGGATGTTGCCAATTACTATGCCTCTGCCGCATTTGAGGTGGAGATATTTACGGGTGATGAAGGCTTAACCCGCATTGCAGGGGTAGCCAATGCAACTGACTGATTTTCAGCGTTGGCTTTTTTCGGGAGGTATCTTTGGAGGCCCTACAAACTTTCTGGTCTCCATAGGATGTGGTGTAATGTCCAGCAGGCTATAGATTCTGGCCTTTGCCTGTATTTCGGTATCCTGCTAATGAACACGGCTGCAAAGGTAGTGACTATTTAACAAATCACCAAACGCCTGGAGGCCCTACAGGAGGGGGTAAACGCAATGAATGCCTCTCTCTGTTAGCAATATTTAGCAAAAAAGGGGACTATAAAGGCACCTGGAGGATGAAAACGTATGGATTTTAGCAATTTTTCAGAAGTGTAATTCAACACTCGCTGCAATGTGGGTTAAAGGCTTATCAGCCTTCTGTGGCTGTGATAAAACCAAGGAGGAGAAGGTGATTGGCTCTTTGAATGGTTCCTTGGTCCCGCAGAGCCGAGGGAGTTGACGGACTGATGCTCCAAGTTCCTTGAGTTGAATGAATGCCTGGCACTGGGTTGCTCTGTCACACAGATAGCACAGAAATCACAGATTCTTTTTATAAGGTCCCGCAGAAATAACAGAAATAGCAGAAAGTCTAAATGTCCCGCAGATAGAGCAGAAATGTCTCTGCCTTGCAGAGAAGTGATAATAATAGTCCCGCAGAACCGAGGGAGCAGCGAGGGCAGACGAAAGCTTGCTTTCTGTATGCCGAGAGGCGAGTGAGAAAGACGATAGTCAACCGATGGAGCAGCGAGGGCAGTGTGAACTTGTTCAGACACTGCCGAGTCGTGACTGAGGAAGACGATAGTCAAATAAAGGAAAGGACGGAAAGAGTGTCCTTGACAAAAGAAAACCTCAGAGCGTCGTGGACGGACTGAGGCGAAAAAAGGAAAGAAGAGAAAAAAGGAAAGAAGAGGAATCGGGGGGAGGTTAGGCCTGAGGAGAGAGCAGGCACTCGAAGTAATCGCGGTACTCGACACACGAGAAGGAAGGACAGGCCTTGTGGACACCTTCGAGTTCGCAGTGGCCCAGGATCTCGGTATCAGGGTAATCAGCTTTCAAGGAGCGGAGTAGGGCGATGAGGGCAGCACGTTGTTCTGGGGTGCGGGTGTCGGAAGGACGGCCCTTCTCATCCAAGCCACCCTCATAGCAGATGCCAATGGAGTGGGCATTGTAATGGCGGGCGTGCATGCCGATCTCTGACTCATCACGGGTTTGGTAGACCTTTCCGTCCTTCTCGATGTAATAGTGATAGCCAATGCCCTTGCCGTGGAAACGGGTGTTGTGACAGGCACGGAGCATCTCGACAGTGAAGCGCTGGTTGCGGCGCGTCGCTGAGCAGTGGATGATAATAACAACACATCCTCCGTGAGGGGAAATATTTCATAATGACGTATTTTTTATTGACGGATTGCATCTTAACTACAAGGGCGCTGATGAGTTAAAAAAAGACTTGATAGGAGAGATAAAATGCTTGATAAAAAAAGAATAGCCCAAAACACAGTTCTATTATATGTGAGATTGTTTTTCACGATGATAATAGGACTTTATACAAGCCGTGTGATACTTCGTACTCTGGGGATTGTCGATTTCGGAGTATATAACGTGGTGGGAGGCGTAGTAACCTTGTTTACTGTCTTTTCTGGGCCGCTATTGAACTCAACCAGGAGTGCCCTGTCTTATGAGATTGGTGCAAATAATACAACAAAATTAAAAAAAGTCCTGTCAACAAGCTTCTATATTAACCTTGCATTTGCTTTCCTTGTATTAATACTGACAGTCCTGTTAGGGTGCTGGATTGTACAAAATGTACTGCAAATACCACTCTTAAGAAAAGAAGCAGCACTTTATGTTCTATATATTTCGGCTGCAATAGCATTTATCAATATCATACGTATTCCTTTCGAAGCCGATGTTATTTCTCATGAGCAATTCTCTTTTTTTGCATTTATATCTATTGCTGAGAATTTCGCTCAGCTAATTGTTGTTTTTCTGTTGGTTTTAATGGATGGCGATAAGCTAATCATCTATGTATTATTGATGATGGCAATATCCATCATTAGCTGTTTGTCGTATTATTTTTATTGTCGTTCAAACTTCAATGAAGCAAGTGAATTATCTTCATACGACTTAGATGTCTTTAAACAACTTTTCTCACTTATAGGATGGTCAATGTTTGGAGGAGCGGCAGGGATATGTAAAAACCAAGGTATCAATATCCTACTAAATGTGTTTTTTGGCCCTACTGTTAACGCTGCAAGAGGAATAACAGTACAAGTTCAGGCCGTTCTGTTACGCTTTTGCAATAATATTCAGCATGCAATTAATCCACAAATAACAAAGACCTATGCCGCTAACGATCTTGAAGCTATGCATAAGCTTATTGTAATGAGCTCTAAGGCATCCTTTCTTTTGCTTTTTACATTATCGCTACCTGTTCTTTTTTATACAGACTTTTTATTGACATTATGGCTTGGCAAATATCCGCCACATACAGCGAATTTTGTTCGCTTACTGCTTGTGATAAATATTTTTGAGATATTGGCAAATCCATTAGCAATAGCTACCCTTGCTACCGGTAAACTTAAAGTTTATCAGCTCGTTGTTGAAACAATCACGTTGATGGTATTGCCATTTTCATATATTTATCTGAAATATGTAAGCAACGCATGGCCTGGCATGGTGTTTGTTATTCTTTTAGTGGTTTCTGTGATAAGTCATATTGCGCGTGTGTTGATTGTCTTACCAAATATTAAGATGAAAAAAATGTCGTATCTTCAATATGTGATAGTTCCTTTGCTGAGTTTCTCGATCTTGATGGTTGTTCCGTATGCCATTTTCATGTCATATTTCGAAATGAATAGCTTTTTATCTATAATAGGTTTTTCTCTTTTTTCATTTTTATTTGCTACTATTTTTGCGTATTATGTGGCTTTAAATAGAGAAGAGCAAAAGCTCGTTCTGAGTTTTATAAGAATAGTAAATGATAAAAACAAATGAATATATGAATAAAAACAGAATGTGGCTTCATCGGGTTTCCCGTAATCTTTTCTATAAGACACCTTTAGGGAAGAGATTAAAGGGCTTCAGAGAGAGAAATGATTGGAATATTCTGGAGTTGAGAATGGCAATGGTAAAGTCTCATTGCCCAGATATTACTCCCGAGGCTGATTTCTTGCTTCAAAATGGAATATGCCAATATCCCTATAAGCAACTCATGTTTTTGACTAATATAGAGGCTGGATATGATAAAAACGTAAAATTACCGTTTGTCATTCACAAGGGTAGAAAACTATATTTCCCCTAAAAAACGAAGTGTTGATTGGTGCAAAAAGTATTATTCTATCTGTGTTAGTAAACTTGGTGGGGAATACATGGAAAAACAACCTCATCAGTATCAATCCGAAAGATGTAAAATTGATAAAAACGACATTCTTATTGATGTAGGGTATGCTGAAGGCCTTTTTACACTTGATAATATTGATTACCTAGACCATGCATATCTCTTCGAATGTGATTCCCAATGGTTTGCCCCCCTTCAGGCAACTTTCCGCGACTCAGAAGACAAAGTAACGATCATTCATAAATCTGTGGGTGTAATAGATACGGACTCAGAAATTACGTTGGAGAAAACTCTTCAGGGGTGTTGTGGTAAGAGTATGTTTATTAAAATGGATATTGAAGGGGCTGAAGTTGGTGTTTTGAATGGTAATAAAAAATTTTTAACAGAAAGTCACAAAATAAAATTATCTGTCTGTACATATCATCGATTGTCTGATGCAGAAACAATAAAGGCATTGTATGAGGAGATGGGATATCAATATGAATTCTCTGATGGTTATATGTATTTGCCGAAGTTTGATAAAAAAGATAGTTTCCCATACTTCAGAAAAGGTGTGTTGAGAGGATGGAAGGAATAATTTGATATAATAGAGCACTAGTGTCCACTAAAAAATTAAGCATATGCAGAACAAAGTTATAAATAGCTCTAAAAGCCCTAAAAACGGCATGCATTTTTGTCAAAGACTTGTAAATCAGACTGATAAGCATTTCAAGTCCGTTGACTCGAAAAATCCCTATAAAATACTGATTTTCAGAAATATATAAAGCTATTGCCATAAATTTAAGTAGACATTAGTGATAATAGAGTATAATATGATGACCAAATGGGTGGTGGGAAATAGTGAGAATAAACTATGATACCGAAAGTCATACATTATTGTTGGCTAAGTGATGATCCTTATCCTGAAAAAATAAAGCATTGTATGAATAGCTGGAAAAAGGTTATTCCAGACTATGAGTTCGTGCTATGGGATAAGAAAAGAATGGATATAGAAAAAATCCCCTGGGTGAAAGAGGCATACAATGCAAAGATGTATGCTTTCGCTGCAGATTATATACGATTGTATGCATTATATAATTATGGTGGTATATATTTGGATTGCGATGTAGAAGTAATAAAGAGATTTGATAATCTTTTAAGTTTGCCCTATTTTATTGGGGAGGAATCATATGAGGGACGTATGGAGTGTGCTGCCTTTGGTGCCGAAAAAAGAATAACATGGATTGGGGATTGTCTAAAATATTATGATGGAAGGCATTTTAAAAAAGACGATAGCTCGTATGATAAGAAGGTGCTGCCTTTAATAGTAGCAGACATAACAGCAGGTAATTATAAGGTCAATCGGATATCGAACTTGGCGGATTATGATAAAGATGAAAGTGTATTGAACTTGTTCCCGAACGACTGGTTCTGTGCCCATGTCCATATCAATCATAATGATATAAAGGCTACCTATGTTGTCTCTGAAAGTACTTATTGTGTTCACCATTTTGCCAATTCATGGATAAAAGTAAATCGACTTAAGTGGTACATAAAGCGTTGTCTGTTAAAGATGTGCCGTTTTTCTTCCTTCTTTTCTAAAAAATGAAATGTTTTATGAATCATCTCCATAAGCTACTGTGGGTGGACATAAATACAACAACGTACATATACGCTTGGACTCGGATTATATGAATAATGGGACTATGACTAACGATGAACTATTGTCTAGAACAATCAGTTATCTACGTTTCCCACTCTGCGTTGGAGTTGTTTTTATTCACTTCGAATTAGCAAAAGGGTTGGCTATCCATGGAGTTAAGTACGGATTGGATAATCCAGACTGGTATTTCTTTATCATGCGGCTGATCAATGATGTGATTGCAAGAATATCGGTGCCCTTGTTCTTTATAATATCTGGTTTCTTGTTTTTCTATAGGGAGGAGTTCTCTGTTGGAATATACAAGAAAAAACTGAAGATAAGGGCATTGACTCTTCTCGTCCCTTATTTGCTTTGGAATTTCATTGCAGTATTATGGAAGTTGAAGTGTTTCCTTCCTATTGTTTCTTCGTACTATAGACAACCAGAGTTGAAGATTACACTTATGCGGATCGTTAACACCTTCCTGTTTAATTCAGGTAACCGTGGTATTATTTTAGGTTCCACCACAATTCAACCTCTTACAGGTGTTTATCCTATTGACTTGCCGTTGTGGTTTGTGCGTGACTTGATGCTGATGATTATTTTTTCTCCAATTATATATTGGTTTATCAGGAGTTGTAAAGTCTGGTTTGTGATAATAGCCGGTTTTGTCTGGTTTCTTTTTTCGCTATTATTCCCAAATGAAGGTAATGTTGGTTTGTATGCCGGCCAGTTGCTGTGCGCCTTGTTTTTCTTTTCATGGGGTGCATTATACAGTATAAACAAGACTAATTTTGTTATTTCATTTCGCAAGTTGTATTATGCTCCATTGGTGTATTTGCCTATTGCTATTGTGGATGCACATGCAATAGGAGTGGAGGGGCATGATTGTATCCATAATGCTGGTATTCTTTTCGGCGTTGTAGCGGTAGTAAATACTGCTTCGTATTTGTTAGAATCAGGAAAAGTTAAAGTCAATTATTTCCTGGCAAATAGTAGTTTCTTTATATTCGCACTGCATTATTTGTTTATCGGTGAGTTCGGAAGGATTGTATTTGTTATACTTCATGTGCCAGATAATAATCCTTATGCGATGCTGATACTATATTTCACAATTTCATTTATTTCAATTCTTGTTTGTCTTGGTTTATATGCATTCTTGAAGCGGTATATGCCTGGATTATGTAACCTGTTGACAGGCGGTAGATAATGAGAAAGGGTAGATAGTTCTATTATTAGTGGAGTAATGAAGGTTGTTTTCTTGAATAATCCTCGAAAGCCATTGACGGGTGGGCATAAATACAATAATGCTTTACTGTCATATCTTAAGAACCATTATCAAATAGAGGTAAGAACAGCAGCAAGTTGTGCAGAATCTTATCAGTCATGGAGAAAAGTATATGCTCCTCTGGCAGAGCTGAAATGGATAAAGATTATAGGTCATGATGATATCATATTCTTTGGAGATACGTCTTATAAATATCATCTGCTATTGTTGATATTCATTAGATTACTTAGGAAAGGCACTCCCATGGTCATCATTCATCATTTTCCATATCTAATAGACCGGGGGGTGAGAAAGTGTGTTAATTTCCTATGGCAACACATCTATTACAGATTGTGCCGGAGTATTATTGTTCCAAGTCCCTACACCTTGAATCATGCAAAGCGGCTATTCCCGCAAAAGGCGATTAGCTATATTCCTATTCCGTTCGACAGTCGTTTTAATGTGTCAGGTGAATATGTGACAGGAAATCTGCTGTTTGTCGGTTCTGTTGAAAAAAGAAAGGGATTACATTATCTTTTAGAATCTTTAGTTGAAGTAAGGAAAACCGTACCTCATGTACATTTGGATATCGTTGGCACAATGACTGATGTTAAGTACTATAACAGGTTGGCAGAATATGTCAAGTCACACCAACTTGATGATATCGTTTGTTTCAGAGGACGTGTTTCGGAACAAGAAAAAGAAGATTTATTCAAACATGCGGAAATGTTTGTTTCTCCTTCATTATTGGAAGGATACGGCATGGTGTTTGTTGAAGCCATGAATTATGGGCTGCCAATAGTCGCTTTTGACAACTCTGCAATTCCATACACCATAAAGGATGGCGTAAATGGGCTTCTTGCCGTGAATAAGGATGCCGCCTCTTTTGCCCGGAAAATAACCATGTTGACAGGGAACCTGAATTACCGCAAACACTTGCAGGGGGGGATGAAGGATACAATAAGTCATATTGCGACCAAACGGGATTTTGAAGAGGGTATTCGACATACTTTTGATGAAATAATATTTTCTTCCTAGGTTACATCATGTTTAGCTATATTTGGGGAGGAAAAATTGCAGTTATTATTCCTGATTACAATTCTGGATATAAGGTGACACATGTCTTGCCATTGTTATGGATAGAACATTGCGTAGAATGCGCTGCTCCTTTGTGCTATTCTTCATGTAAAATCTATAAGCCAAGATCTGATGGTAGGTGTCTTCGATTTGAGGATGGTGTTGTTCCCTATGATTTTGGGAATGGTATAGTTGGAGGTCAAATAGAGTTTAGAAGATGGGCCAAGATACAGGCAAAACTTTCTGAGAACCTTATAGGAATACCTGTCATAAGAAATAACAGAATACAAAATAGAATTAATAAAGTTGGTCTGTTTTTAGAAAAGTTGTTTGAGAATGTCGCATGGCATAAGCATCGTCCCTCGAAAGTCGTAGAAAGTATAGGCCTAATTTATACTCAGAAGCATATATTTAAGGGGGATGTAAAAGCCATAGATGGTTTTATGGCAACTGTATACAATCATCAAGACAAGGAGCAGAAGTTCATATTTGAGATAGAAGATAAGGATAGAATTTATTATAAGAACCAGATCCTGCTTGAGCCTGGGTGGAATGAAAAGTTTATTCCGATCTTGGATATGAGAATTGACTGCCTCAAATCTCCACATGTCAGATTATACCTTGATAATAACGATACGGGCAAGTTTACTTTTATGTTTCTTGATTTTGTATCTTATAAAAACTCCAAGGAAAAGAAACCTGCCTCAAAGGTTAAGTGTGTCGCATGGGACCTTGACAATACGTTATGGGAGGGGGTGATAGGTGATAACGCCAATATCAAACCCCGTGAAGACGTTCTCCAAATGATTGGGCAACTGGACAAAAGAGGGATTCTTCAAACAATAGTCAGCAAAAATAACCATGATATAGCGTGGCAGAAGATAGAGGAGATAGGAATGTCTGACTATTTCTTATATCCAGCCATCAATTGGGGCAGAAAATCCCAGAACCTGATGGAGATAGCAAAAGAATTGAATATTAATGTTGATTCATTCGCCCTCATTGATGATTCTGAGTTTGAGCGAAAGGAAGTTAAAACAGCTTTACCTCAGGTTAGGGTTTATGATGCGAAGAGCATCGATAGTTTGCTGTATCTGCCTGAATTTGATGTTTCCGTTACAGAATTATCATCCCATCGAAGACAATCATAGTCATGAAGAGCGCGAACGTTGTTTGGAATTGTTACAAAGGAGCAATCAATTTAACATATCAAAGGAGAAGAGGTCTGAAGATGATTATAATCTGTTGTACGAGAATAATAACGTTTCATTATATGGATTAAGAGTTAATGATAAATATGGTGACTATGGAATAATTGGCTTTGTCTCTATATCTGATGACAATCATACTCATCATCTTCTAGATTTTGTGATGAGCTGCAGGGTCGCCCAGAAAAAAGTGGAGCGGGCTTTCTTTAATTGGCTTGTCGGGCAGTATAACACTGGAGATGTTTTAAATATTGTTGTAAACAAAACAGATAGGAATATGCCCCTTAGGGATGAATTGAATAAGATGCCATTCATTATTGTGACAAATACTGATGACAAGATTTGTTTTTCATATCAGAAAGGATGTAGTCATTTCATTGATGATGATGTCGTCGAAGTGAATGGGTTATGAAGATAAAATACTTGATACGGCTTGATGATGCCAGTCCATATATGAATTTTAAGTTATGGGCAAAATTAGAAGAGATCCTTGATAAATATGGGGTCAAGCCTCTTGTTGGTATCATCCCTGCAGATGTAGGTCCAAAAACCATGATAGAACCTGAGGATGATGGTTTCTGGGACAAGACTCGGAAATGGCAGGCTAAAGGCTGGTGCATGGCTTTGCATGGATATGATCATGTTTGTGTTTCCGATGAAGGGTTGAAAGGATTGAATCCTGTTTGGAAAAGATCTGAATTCGCTGGTGTTCCGTTAAAAACGCAGAAAGAGAAGATCCGTAAGGGTGTGGCAATATTGAAAGAGCATGGAATCAATGCAAAATTCTTTTTTGCACCAAGTCATACTTTTGATAAAAATACACTGACTGCATTAAAAGAGGAATCAGATATTAGAATCATCAGTGATACAATAGCACTAAAACCATATCAAAAAGATGGGTTTGTATTTATTCCACAGTTTTCTGAGCATTGTGTAGCTATGCCTCTTCCTGGAGTTTTCACATTTTGCTTTCATCAAAATAAAATGAGTGAAAGTACATTTGTCAAATTAGAAGAATTCCTAAAGGGACACTTACAGGATTTTATTGGTTTTAATGACATTGATCTGTCTGAAGTGACAACAGAAAGGGTGATGGATAAAGCTATTCGCGGTGTTTTTTTTATGATGAGAAGATTGAAGGGACGGCAATAAAATGTTTTTTCATGAAACTCTTTTTTATAGGAGCAAGAAATAACTCTATTGAATGAAGGCTGTTCATTTGATAACTGTTGTAGATGGAGTATCTACGACAAGCATCCCAATCAATGAATTTGTGATCTATCGTGATAAGATCAGGCCAAACTATAGGCAGACAGTTATTACAAGGACACCGGATGATAAGGCTATGGTTAACATCCCTGATCATATTGCGGTATACTCTATGCCTTACAATTTATGGGAGCTTCGTAGACTGATTCGTGATATATTATCTGATTCGAAAAAAAGAAAGGAGGATGTCATTTTCCATCTTCACCATCAGAAATCCGCCTTGTTGTTCTATATCGCTACTTTATTCATGGGCTTGAATAAAAGAACTGTCTTTACTATTCATAGTTTTTATAGTAATCGTGATGTCAAGTATAAAGTATCAAGTTGTCTGTGTGTACTATTGAGCAATTATGCCAATTGTGTAAGTAAGGCCGCATTTGAAGACTACCCTAAATGGGTGAAAAAGGTTAAAGGCAGTCGGCTGAGAGTCGTATTAAATGGCGTAGATTTTCAGAGAATAGATAATGCCTTGTTGGCAGAGGACAGGCATGATGGCATCTGTGATTTGAGGACTATGGTTTGTGTGGATCGGATCATACCTATTAAAAACCAGAAATTTATTGTTGGGCTGATGAAATATTTGCCTGAGATGAATCTCGTCTTTGTTGGTAAAGAAGATAAGGATAAGTTAATAAGACGTCTGGCTTCAGAAGAAGGTGTGCTCGATAGAATCACTTTTGCCGGGCTGTTGCCACGGGATGATGTCTATAGAATCATCAACAAATGTGGTTTGTATGTTTCAGCCTCATTAGTTGAGGGACTGCATCTAAGCGTCCTTGAGGCGATAAGGGTGGGGGCAATTCCTCTCATTTCTGACATACCGGCTCACCGGGAAATAGCAGCTAAGTGCAATCATCTTTTTAACCCTATTCCTTTGGATGTGGAATTGTGGGTTAAGGTAATCAAGAATTTCATGGCAAAAGATAAGGCTGCTTTGCAAAGTTTGTCCGAGCAGTTGTCAAGGACTGTGGAGTGTCACTTCTCTCTTGACAAGATGCATGATGAGTATGATTCCATTTACAAATTAATGTTGCTTGCATAGATGCTGAAATCAGTCAAAAAGATGTTTGATGCTTTTGAGGAGCATCAGATTATATATTGTCATTGGAAGAGCAATGAGCATATAGAAGCAGCTTTATATGGAGATACTGACCTTGATGTGCTCTTTTCACCATGTCAGCGAGGTGAGCTTGAGAACGTTCTTTGTAAATGTGGATTAAAGAGGTTTAGGGCCATGCCGTTGATGCAATACAATGCGATAGAGGATTTTATAGGTTTTGATGTGGATGCGTGTAAAATCTGGCATTTGCACTTGCACTATAGGATGACTCTTGGCGAGCCGCATCTTAAGGGGTATACAATCACCCCTTTTACAGATTATATTCTCAATAATAGGATTAAGACAGATGCTGGTGTCTATACATCTTCACCAGAGGTTGAGTATATATTGCTGCTCATCAGGATGTGCTTGAAATTGAGGTTGAGGGACTGGTTTCGAAAAGTTGGAAAGGATGATGTCAAAGAGTTGAATTGGCTGAAAGAACGATCAGAAGAGGAAGCGTTTGAAAGACATGTGAAGGCGCTGTTTAGAGACAATAATTCGGTTCAAAAAATCAAAGCCCTCTATGGGGTGCCAATCACTGCAAAGAAACAACTCCGGCCTTTAAGAAAGGAACTGTTACGAGTCCTAAAACCCTTCACGGGATATGGCCTGTTTGTTTCGAGATGCCAGAGGTTAAGGAGGGAATTTTTCTGGTTAATTGGGGGAATAGGACGCAGATTAAGCCTAAACCCGACAAGGGCATACCGGAGAGTTTCGCCATCTGGTGGATGTGTTGTGGCATTTTTAGGTTGTGATGGCGCAGGGAAATCAACCACTATAGAATACTTGCATCGTGAGTATAAGAAAAAAATAGATGTAAAAACCATCTATATGGGCAGCGGTGATGGTAGTAGCTCTTTATTGCGGTTACCAATGAAATTTGTTGCATGTAAATTGGGAGGAAGAGGTCTTGGACAAGCCGTAGAGAATGAATATCATTCGAAAAAGTATGTGTCCCTAAAGGCAAGAGTATATTCCTTGGCAAAGATCGTATGGGCTATAACTTTGATTCAGGAGAAAAAGGAAAAACTACGCCAAATGACAAAAGCAAGGAATAATGGAATGCTTGTCCTGGTAGACCGTTATCCTCAGGTGTCTACGCATGGTTATAGTGACGGGCCTCTCCTGACTAAATATCTACATAGCAGGAATACATTGTGTAAGTGGTTGGCAAAAAAAGAATACTCTGTTTATGAGAGAGCTGCATATAATGCACCTGACCTCATCGTTAAACTGTCTGTTCCAACTGAAGTCGCTCTCAGAAGAAAACCAGAGATGACTATTGATGAAATTGAAAAAAAGAAACGTGCAGTTATGGCAGTTGACATTTCACCATCAATAATGGTTGAAACGAATTGTGATTTCCAGCAATCTATTCGAATAGTAATGTGTGAAATATGGAAGATTATCTAAAATGATTTGCTTGGACTTTTACGGCTTGCCAGGATGTGGGAAAAGTACTGTTTCTCATGCAGTAGCGGATGTTTTGCGGCGGGATTATGATGTGATGGAATGTAGTTATGCAGTGGATCTTGGCTACCCTGCATGGATTCGTTTTTTTATAAAATTGTATTTTGCTTTCGCATTGTTCCTAATGAATCCTACAACGATGTGCCGGCTGGTAAGGCTAATAAGAGATTGCAACCATGGCTTTTATTGCGCATCATTCTATAAAAACTTACTGAATCTGGCTTATAAAGTGAGGGCTTTGTTGAAATCAAGAGAGTCGATAATAATTTTTGACCATGGCTTATGGCAATCTGTCATTTCATTGCATTATCAACAGTTTGAAGAGATAGATTATAATCAGACGTATCAAACTCTGTTAAAAATTATAGATAAGAGCAACAGATATGTAAACATCTACTTGAAAACGGATATAGGGGTGTCTATAAAAAGGATGACGGAAAGAAGTACAGATAAGGCAAGGTTGGAGTATCTGGCTCCGGAGAGAAGAGACCAAGAATTGATATATCAACAAGGTGTTTTCAATACGTATCCTCTGCATGACGTCCTTGTGGATGGTAATATGACAATTGTAAATTGTCGAGATTATATCATTGATTGCCTGAATGAAAACGGTTGTTTTGCTGAACTGTCATGGAGATGATGTCTTTTGTTTCCGGAAGGAAATAATTGAGGCATTGATTGAGCGGGGGTGCAAAGTCATTCTCTCATGTCCTGAACATCACCGCTTGGATTATTTCCGCGGAATGAAGGATGTTTTTATCGAAGATGTGGATATTGACAGACGTGGAACCAATCCGTTTAAGGACGTGAAGCTGATATGGGATTATTATCGACTTTTCAAGAAATACAGGCCTGATATTGTATGTACATTTACAATTAAGCCAAATGTATATGGCAGCCTTGCAGCAGATATGTTGGATATTCCCCATATTAATAATGTAACGGGAATAGGAAGTGGATATAAGAATGGCGGATTAATTCGACGTGTTGTCATATTATTGTATAAGGTGGCGCTGCGGAAGAGTCTAATGGTCTTCTTCCAAAATAAAGAGAATATGCAGGTTGCGCTTGCATCAGGTATGATAAGTTCTGACATACGTTGCAGGGTGATTCCTGGCTCTGGCGTTAATCTCACACATTTTGCATACAAAGAAAAGAAAACCACTGACAAGGTGGTGTTCAACTATATTGGCAGAGTGATGAAAGACAAGTGTGTTGATGATTATCTGGAGGCTGCTGTCGTAATTAGTAAAAAGTATCCTCAGACATTATTTAATGTCGTTGGATTTGTTGAAAAATCTGAGGGGCATTATAAGGATAAACTGGCTGCTCTCGAAAAGGAAGGAATTATTCAGTATTATGGTAGTGTGGATGATGTCAGACCACTCATTTATGAATCAGATGCAATAATACATCCTTCTTCATACGGAGAAGGCATATCAAACGTCCTCTTGGAAACTGCAGCTTGTGGCAGGGCTTGTATAACAACAAACGTGGAAGGTTGCAGAGACTGCGTTGACGATGGAGTTTCTGGGTATGTTTATCAAGCAGGTAGCATATTTCAACTCTGCAAATGTATAGAACGGTTTATAGCCCTGTCTCCAGATGAGAAAAAGAAGATGGGAGCAGCTGGAAGACAGAAAGTTGAAAATAACTATGATAGAAGTATTATCGTTGATGAATATATGAAGGTAATAGGTGCCATTTGATTTTATTATGGAGATTATCATATATATATTACTGTTTGCTGTTCTATATTTTATAGAAAAAGGCTATATTAAATGGGCAAAAAACAAAGGTATAGAGGATAGCCCAGAGGAAAGGAGTTCGCACTTGTATTCAACAGTTCGGGGTGGTGGCTTCTTGTTCTTTCTTGTAGTACTTGGGTGGTGGATTTATTCTGACTTCTCATATCCAAATTTCTTTGCGGGTTTGGCTGTCTTGTCGATTGTTAGTTTTGTTGATGACCTGCATAGTCTCTCTCCGAGAACCAGGCTTGTCTGTCAGGTGGTAGCAATGGCATTGTTGGTTAGTCAGATCACCACATCTTCAGTCGGTATCATTTTTGCCCTAATAGTACTGAGTACAGGCGTTGTAAATATTATAAATTTTATGGATGGCATCAATGGCATGATGTGCGGGATGTCACTCGTGGTGCTAGGTACACTGCAATATGTTAATTATCATGTAGTATCTTTTATTGACCCCTATTTAATATGGTGTGTGATTGTGGCCGATTTGGTTTTCTGTTGTTTCAACTTTAAAGGAAAGGCTGATTGTTTTGCAGGCGATGTGGGTTCAATGGCAATGGGGTATATCTTGTTCTATCTTATTATCAGGCTGATATGGGCATCGAATGATTTCAAATGGATAATTCTTTTGGGCGTTTTCTTAACAGATGGAGGTTTGACAATAGTTCATCGCATATTCTTACGTGAGAATATTTTTCTGCCACATCGGAAACATGCATACGAAATCATGGCCAATGAGTTAAAGATACCACATCTGAAGGTTGCGATAATATATATGATTATTCAGGTAGCTGTGAGTGTATGGTATATCCTGATGCCAACAATGGTTTCTTTTATCGCTATTATAGTTATTCTCTGTGGGATGTACTTGACGTTCATGATGAAGTATTATCATTTACATGAAAAAACATTGGCTCTGTATAATGATACTGCTTTGTCAATAGCAGGCAAAATTGTGATTGTTGTTGGAGAGAATGCTAAAAAGAATGTAAAAAGGTATGTAAAAGATGCGGAGCAAGTTCGGATTATAGAAATAGATCAGTGGGATGAAAGACTAATTAGTAAGTTTAAACCATCATTGGTATTGTTTGAATAAGTTAGCATGAATGTTGATAATCTGCTTTTTGAATTGATTCGTGTTGCAACAGGTAGTCAGAATTCCCTGAGTGATGTGCCTGCTCAAGAGGAATGGAGACATGTATATGATGCAGCATACAGACAATCGCTTTTAGGCGTATGTTTTTATGCCGTTTCAAAGCTGCCTGAGAGCATGAAACCAGAGGGTGGACTGTATTTCGAATGGCTGAGCAATGCTGCACAGATACAAGCACAAAATGAACATGTGGACGAGCAGACTGCAGAGATGTGGAGGAAGCTGAAAGATGCGGGACTGGAGGCGGTTGTACTGAAAGGTCAAGGGATCGCTACGTTATATAGTCACTCAGATTTCACGGGTTGTACAGATAATTTAAGTCTTGCAGATAGCACAGAAAGTACAGAAAGGGGCGAAGGCCTTGCGTCGCTGAGGCAACCTGGGGATATAGATATTTGGGTGAAGGGTGGTTATCAGAAGGTGTGTGATTATGTCCAGAGCACCCATCCAACAGATGATTTGGCTTACCACAGGTTTCATTATGATGCCTTTGAAGATACTGAAGTTGAGCTTCATCATCGGCCAACGCTGATGAGGAATCTACTGGATGATCGAAAGCTTGCCCAGTGGTATAATAGCTTTGGGGCTGATAGCTTCGTTTATCTGGAGGAGAAGGGATTCGCTGTTCCGCCTTATCAGTTTAATGTAATCTTTATACTCACGCATATCTATCGGCATTTCCTCTTCGAAGGAGTCGGGTTGAGGCAGGTGATGGACTATTATTTCGTTTTGAAGTCAGATGAAGGAAGTAAGAAGGAATACGTTGCCAAGATTTTGCGGGCATTGAGATTGGAGAAGTTTGCAAGGGCTGTGATGTGGGTGATGAAGACGCAGTTTGAATTAGAAGATGATTATCTGATATGTGAGTCTGATGAAAAGGAAGGGAAGTTTCTGTTGAATGAGATTATGATGTCAGGGAACTTCGGACAAACAGACAAACGCTATCAATATAAGAGGTTTTATAACATTCGTATTTTATCATCACGGTGGAGTCACTTGTTGCTTCATTATCCTTCAGAAGTGATATGGTCGCCTATATGGATTGTGTTTCATTTGTTCTGGAAGCAAAGTAAGAAAGCTGAGATACATAAGATGTTGACAGTAAAGAATAGTGTATCATGACATTCAGTGGGTATATTAGAATGCTGATAAATGGGATACCCCATGATGTGTATATTATAGCTCTGATTGCATTTTGTGCAGGGGCTGTTTTAATGATAGGGATAAATGGATGGAAAACTGGATGGCGCCATGCGATGGGGTTACTGATTATAGAATATGTCTTTCTATTATATGCCTCGACAATTATCTTCAGAGTAGCAAAACCTTTCCGACAATTCAATTTTACACTTTTTTGGAGTTACAGTAGGCCGGAATTGTTTGTAGAGAATGTGATGAATGTGGTGGTGTTTGTGCCGGTTGGGCTGCTTGCTACTTCAGTTCTCAAAAAGCATAGGTTTGTTAAAGCTATGGCGTTTGGCTTCGCTGTCTCGGTTGGCATCGAAGCATTGCAATTTGTTCTTAAGCGCGGCTTTTCAGAGTTCGATGATGTGCTTCACAATACACTGGGGACGTTGATTGGATGTCTGTTATGTCTGTCATTCATAAAAGTATATCGGCTATGCAGATTTTGAAACTTTCTCGCCTCGGGATAGCCTGTAAACTGTCAATTTTGACGTATTGCGTATGAATGGAGAATTTGAGACCTTTCTTGAGACCTTCGGAACGAGAACAGTTCCAAATGTATTCGAGAAATGTCGAGCGTGAGCATGTTCGATTAATAGTCAAGACAATCATGCAGGGAAGAATCGACTATGAGCGCTCCAGCTCTGCTGGCTTGCTACCATCGGGATGCAAGTAATCGACTTGTCGCTTTATTCGCTGAAACCTATCAAGGAGACATTTATGGGGAAAAGAGTGGTTATGAGGGATAATGTATATCAAACAGAGGAGGAGAACTTGATAACCACTGACGAAACTACTATTGTTGAGGGTTCAAATAATAATATTGGTGTCCGCTAAATGCCACAAAGCACCTCTTTTATTAGGAAATTCACTTGTATAAGCCCTATATACAACAAGTTACAACGGCTGTCCGCTAAAGTTTTGCTGTGTGGAATGCAAACACCATTCACAATATGGCGTTATTGCTTGATTTCACTTTGTTTGGCATCATATTACCACTTTGACGTACAGATGTACATGAACATAGGCGGCTGTCCGTTAAAAAAGAGAAACTAAAAGTCTGATCAAAAGTTTAGCGGACACCAATAAAATAATAATGTTTTTGGGGTGTGTGACGTATCAGTACATTTACCGTATGTGGGGAGAATCTGTCGCACTATAAGATATTGAGGCAGCAATGAAACTTGTTAGGGAAGAATATGATAATAGATAAGAAACTTCTTGATCTTGTTAGTGTACAAGCTACGGATTCACCTCGTTTAAGGATGAATTTCAACTTCCATCAAAGTCTTGACGATAGTAAACGACCATTTTAGCGTAAGGTCATTCAAAATATAATATTTACTTTTGCCTCCGATTAATTTTTCACAGTTATGGAGACACGAGAATATTTTGAGAAAGTGATGCAGGATTACAATCAGAATCGTAACGGTCGTAGCCTGCGAAAGTACTGTAAAGATGAAGCCATAGATTACAACTGGCTGCTGGATTTCAAGAAGACTTATTCAGCAAGTAAGCCTTTGAATCAGCACCCACAGTCGTTTGTAGCTTTGTCATTGGAAGAAGAGAAACCTAAGGAAGCAAAGTGGGAGGTTGCCTGTTTGCAGCTTCAGAGTCCAGATGGGGATAGTATTGAGATCAAGAGTAATAACCTGTTTGCAGTGTCAGAGCTGCTTCGCAAACTCTCATAGCTATGCTGGATTTTACGTCAAGGACAAAATATTATCTGAGGAGCAAACCAACAGATATGCGCAAAGGATGTGAAGGCTTGTCTGGAATTGTACGTGAGGAAATGAAGCATAATCCCAAGCGTTATGACGAAGCATTCATTTTCTACTCAAAGGATTATAAGAAGGTAAAGATCCTGCATTATGACATCAACGGCTATGTGATGTATCAGAAGTGGTTCAACAATGGCAAATTCCTGCAGCCAGAATTTTCAAAGATTCTGAGTTGTCATGAGATAAGCCGCGAGACGCTAATATTGCTGTTATCCACAGCCATCCAGACAAAGATAGCTATATAATAATGAATAAGTTTTATACTCTTGATGATAATGGAGAGTGCATGACAGAGCTGAAAGCCATGCATGAGGAGATGCTATTGATGAAAAGACGTTTGGAGTGTGATGAGATAACTCCTGACGAATGGAGACAATGGCATGCGGGATACAGAGCACGTCTTGATGAGATCAAGGAGGCTGTTTCCGGGATGCATGAGGAATTATCTCTCAGAAATGCAGATTTGGAGCGTCAAATGAGTGAGAGAGCAGCAGAACTGAATATGACATTTGAAGAGTACAAAATGTATCTTAAGTCATTGAATATCAAGTAGTTATATTAATATTTATTAACTCTAAACATTTGTGTAAGTCGCTGATTTTTAGTATCTTTGCAATATGGAAGTAAGGGACAACAAAGACAAATTGCTCTTCAATCTCCAGATGGAGAATGTGAGGCTTAATAATGAAAAGGCTTCACTGAAAGAGTATATCTCTTTGCTTGAGAACGAACTGAAATCTATAGATGAGGAGCATGCACAGGAACTGGCTCTAAAGGACGAGTTCATAGCAGATCAGGCGGAAACCATATCTAAGCTACATAAGGAGAAAGATAGCGCAAAGGCAGATGCGGCCGATGCCAGAAAGGAACTTGACGAAGCTCGGGCTGTCATACTCTCTTTGCAGGGGCAGATTATAGAGTGCGATTCCGACAAGAAACAACTCGAGAAAGAAAACGAGTACAAGCAGAAGCTTGCAGAACTTGCATCCAGGGCGAAAATGGACTTCAAGGATATCGTCAATCTGCTTCAGAACCGTATATTCAATACAAACAGTGACAGGACGAGATATCTGAATGGCGCTATTGACCTGAACGACCCTCTAATAGGCGAGATGGGGTTTGAGGCTATCATCAATGAGGTGCTCCGCCAGACTGATGAGGTTATAGGACAGGGAGATGGCAATGCTGATAAGGATAATACGGAACGTCCGAAATACCATAAGAGTGGAAAGACGAAGAAGAGCCAGGTAGGTAAATCCAAGAAGCATCATGTATTTACAAAGGAAATTCTGCAGAAGCTTGGCATGGACACCTCCAATCTGCCGGAAGGCTCAAAGCTTATACACAGGAAGGACAAGGCAAGTGGTGAAGATGTGTGGACGGTAGTCCTGCTGCATTATCAAGGACCGAAGACGCTTAGGACAGAGCAGGAGGTCGGGCGATTCAATGTACCCAAGAATGATCCCATGTGCAGCAAGCATCCTGAGAGTATCATAAAGGGTAATCCTGTTATGCCCAGCCTGGCGAGTTTTTATCTGAACTCGAAATTTGGCTATTCCCTGAGTGAGAACAGGATTATTGAGATGCTGACGGAGTCTGGGGCAGACATCCCCCAGTCGACATTGAATAAGTGGATGCATGAGATCATGACTCTGATGCGTGAACGTCTTCAGAGTCGCATGCTGGAAGTTATAAAACTGTCATACTTTACCCAGAACGATGAAGTGCGTGTGCTTGTAAGATCAAGGAAGGATAAGGACGGTGACTTTGAGTATCATGTAGAGTATATACATGGCTGCTTGTCTCCGGAAATGAAGATGGTGGTTATGCTCTATGACGAGGGGACCCGTAGCCATTCCGTACCTGAGGAGATGATTTTCCGTGATTCCAACATTAAGTGCTTCATAGCGGACCGTTTGAGTGCATATACCACAATAGTAAAGGACTTGGAAGAATACAATCTTGTTCGTGCCTGCTGCTATTTTCATGGTCGTCATTATTGGTGTGACGCTTATGTTTCTGATGTCAGGGCATTGCCAGTCATCAATCTTATTAATTCTTTGTTCCTTGTTGACAAACAGGCCAAGGATGAGAATATGGACAGTTGGCAAAGGCTGATGCTTCGGTTAAAATACAGTGAGCCGATTGTAAGAAAGCTGTTCAAGTTACTTCACCAGATGAAGGCAAACATAGATGATTACGGCAGTCTGATGAAAAGGGCCATCAACTATATGCTGGATGATGAAAAAGGTTTCAAGGCTTTCCTTACAGATGGTGCAATAGAGCTGTCGAACAATGCTGCTGAACGAATGTTCAGACATATTGCCATGGGCCGTCGTAACTGGCTGCACATAGGTAGCCATATGGCAGCTCAGAATGTAGCCTTCATGTATTCACTATACGAAAGCTGTAGGCTCAACAATATTAATTTCGGAAAATACCTGAATGACATCCTTACACGTATGATGAAGGGTGATACCAATTATATGACTATGCTTCCTTGTAATTATGTAGCACAGGAGCATGAGGATGAATTAAAGGTAAAAGAGTGCGCCTGACACTGTCAAGTCAGGAATAATTATTCCAAACAGAAAATTTTTAAAATAGTCATTCCCGTAACTTGTTGAAAAACAGGGGTAAGCTAGAATGGTGATTTACTTGACGATAAGTGTCATCGATTCTTGAATGCTGTGGAGCCAGGGACTGTGGTTCCCATCCATAAACACCCAACAAAGGATGAGTCTTTCGTTATCCTGCGAGGCAAGGTTAGAGTGACTACTTACAATGATGATGGCTCTATCATAGAAGAGGTGGTATTGAGTCAAGAGAGTGGCAACTATGGGGTTGACATTCCTAAGAATGTGTGGCATAAGTTGGCGTCGTTAGAGGCAGGGAGTGTTATCTTTGAGTGCAAGGAAGGGCCATTTGTGCCACATGAAGAGGAAGGACTTTTAGAATTAACAAAGAAATGAAGATGTTTTTTAATGCCATTTGGCAATTCTATTCATACCTCATTTTGCCCACAATGGGGGAGCCGGCGATGTAAGAGGTAAGATGTATGATGTAAGAAATAATGTTTATGAAGGATTACCAATATCATATTTTTAGCCCGTATAGGGTTTGCCCTTTGGGCGCACACGTTGATCACCAGCATGGATTGGTGACAGGCTTTGCTATAGATAAAGGCATTGATCTGTGGTTTAATGTCCGTGATGATAGCCTTGTTAAATTATCTTCACGAACATTTGAGGGTGATGTGGAGTTCCATGTTAATACCCCATCGCAGGTAAAAGAAAGACACTGGGGAGATTATGCCCGTGGTGCGAAATATGCCCTTCGCAAACGATTTGAGTTGAGTCATGGTATAGAAGGCGTTATTCAAGGCTCGCTACCCGTTGGTGGTCTGTCTTCATCAGCTGCTGTGCTGATTGCGTATGTAATGGCTTTTGCTAAGGCAAACGATATTACTTTACAACCTTTCGAGGTGGTAAAAATAGCATCCGAAGCGGAGCGTGAGTATATCGGACTGAATAATGGTCTGCTTGACCAGGCTTGTATTGCACTGGGCAAGAAAGATGGTCTGTTGTTCCTCGACTGTGACTCGAATGACTGGCGCATTATTAAGCGGAATCCTGACATGCCAGAGTTTGAGATTGGTATCTTTTTCTCTGGACTAACACGTTCGTTGGTAAACTCTGACTACAATCTCCGTGTGTATGAATGTAAGACGGCTGCATGGAATATGTTGGCCTATACCGATCAACCGCTTAAGACGTTTGATAAGACATTTTTGCGCGATATCCCTAAGGCAACATTTGATAAGACGCGTATTGCCATGCCTGCAAGGTTTGCACGTCGTGCAGAGCATTTCTATAGTGAGTATCGCCGTGTACGTCAAGGCATGACGGCTTGGGAAACGGGCAATATGAAACTGTTTGGTAAACTATCGTTTGACTCCTGTGAGAGTAGTATCCACAACTATGAGTGCGGCTCTCCAGAGTTGATAGCTATCTATGAGATAATGCGCAGTTTGCCGGGGGTGTATGGTGGTCGTTTCTCAGGCGCAGGCTTCAAGGGCGCTTGTATCGCACTTGTAGATCCTGCCTATAAGGAAGATATTCAGAAGGTGCTCACAGAGAAATATTTGGAGCAGTTCCCTGAGTACGAAAAGACGTTCCAGGTGTTTTGGGTGAAACCAGATGATGGGACAAGATTTCTATAAAAGTAAAAAGGTAAAAGAGTAAAAAAGGTAAAACGTGAAGAATATTGTAATTGCTGCAGGGTATGCTACTCGGCTGGGGGAGTTGACTAAGAAATTCCCGAAGCCTTTGTTGAAGATTGGTGAGAATACTATCTTGGGAAGAATGTTGGATGATATTGACAGGATTCATGAGATAGATGAGCATATCATCATTACAAACCATAAGTTTGCAGGTATCTTCGAAGATTGGAAGAAGGATTTGCATTATAGCAAGCCGATTACCATTGTGGATGATGGCACAGAGACAAACGAGACTCGTATTGGAGCAGTGTGCGACTTGTTGTATGCAATGGATAAACTCCACATCGATGATGATTTACTCGTTGTTGCAGCGGATAACCTGCTGTTTTTCTCCTTCCAGGAATTCGTGGACTTCGCCAAGGAGAAGCAGACGAGTTGTATCATGTGCCATGAGCAGCCTTCGATAGAGAAGTTGCAAAGGACTGGCGTGGTAGAACTGGATGCAAACAATAAGGTATTGGGCATGGAGGAGAAACCTCAGGTGCCTAAGAGCCACTGGGCAGTACCACCGTTCTACATCTATCTGAAGAAAGACCTCGACTTGGTACGTCATTCTGTTGGGAATGGTTGTGGTAAGGATGCGCCGGGTAATCTTGCTCACTATATGGTGGAGCATACCACGATGCATGCTTGGCAGATGAGTGCAGGCAGATTTGATATTGGGTCGTTAGACACATATTACGAGGCAGTGGAGAAATATGGGAAATAAAATCTAAAAACTTATTATATGATGAAAATTGCAGTTGCAGGAACAGGTTACGTGGGTATGAGCATAGCAACACTGCTTGCTCAGCATAATCACGTAACAGCTGTTGACGTGATTCCTGAGAAGGTTGAGAAAATCAACAAAAAGATCTCGCCTATTCAGGATGAGTATATTGAGAAGTATTTGGCAGAGAAGGAGCTTGATTTGACGGCATCGCTGGATGGTAAGGCAGCCTATAAGGATGCTGACTATGTTGTGATCGCGGCTCCGACGAACTATGACCCGCAGAAGAACTTCTTTGACACGCATCATATTGAGGATGTGATTGACCTCGTGCTGAGCGTCAATCCGGATGCCGTGATGGTGATTAAGAGTACTATTCCCGTGGGGTATTGCCGTTCGCTGTATGTGAAGTACGCGCTGAAGTTCTTGACGGACCCGGAGTTGAAGGGAAAGAAGTTTAATCTGCTTTTCTCACCGGAGTTCCTTCGTGAGAGTAAGGCGCTGTATGATAACCTATATCCCTCTCGTATCATCGTGGGCTATCCGAAGATTCTGCCTGCTGACAGAAACAGGAAGTGGGATGAGGAGAATGCTGCTATTACGGCTATCGGTAACCCAGAGGCAGAGGATAAGGCTAAGACGTTCGCCGGACTGCTACAGGAAGGTGCTATCAAGGAGAATATCGATACGCTGTTTATGGGCATGACTGAGGCAGAGGCTGTGAAATTGTTTGCCAATACCTATTTGGCTTTGCGTGTATCATACTTTAATGAGCTGGATACTTATGCAGAGGTGAAAGGATTGGATAGTCAGGCTATCATATCAGGCGTTGGTCTAGATCCTCGTATCGGTACACATTATAATAATCCTTCATTTGGTTATGGTGGTTACTGTCTACCTAAGGACACCAAGCAGTTGTTGGCCAACTATGCGGATGTGCCTCAGAACATGATGACGGCCATCGTGGAGAGTAACCGTACTCGTAAAGACTTTATTGCAGACGAAGTGCTGCGTAAAGCTGGTTACTATACTGCTAATAGTGACTGGAGTGAGAGCGCAGAGAAGGAAGTGACCATCGGCGTGTTCCGTCTGACGATGAAGTCTAATTCTGATAACTTCCGCCAGAGTGCAATCCAGGGCATCATGAAACGTGTAAAGGCAAAGGGTGCAAATATCATCATCTATGAGCCTACGCTGAAGGATGGCGAGACGTTCTTTGGGTCTCGTGTTGTGAATAACTTGGAAGAGTTTAAGAAGCAAAGTGATGCGATTATTGCTAATCGTTACGACGAGGCTCTGGATGATGTTCAGGAGAAGGTCTATACTCGCGATATTTTCAAAAGAGATTAATAAAGAATTGAAGGATTGAAGAATTGAAGGATGAAGACGATATTGGTTACTGGAAGTGCAGGATTTATCGGTTCGAATTTGGTGCTACGCTTGTTAGTATCAGTTATAAAACTATTCTGATAAATAAAGAAGCATTTCACTATACATCTATACATTTTTATGGTTAATACGCTTATTATTAAGCAATTAATAGCATGTATAGAGCCTTCATCATTTTATCAGCTATACATGGTGACTGCTTAACATGGCTTGTAATAGAGTATTTTCAGATTTAAATGATTGGTTATTAATTTGTTCCACGATTATATAAGTAATGAAAACAGTTTGTTTCTCAAATGGAAACAGCTTGTTTCATAGGCAGAAACAAACTGTTTCGAAGTCAGAAACACGTATGAAACAAAGTCGCCTTTCCTTCGGAGATGATACGTGAACAAGCCGAAGAGACGTCAGGAACGACCAGAAGTTCGCCGATCATGTATAGGTGAATATGCTATTTTAGTATCTATACATCATCTAATGTAAGCATCCGATAAACTACATGTAGTAATACATATAATTATAACAACAGCAGCTATAACTTCATTGTTGTAGCTGCTGTTGTATTTTTGTTGTTATACCTATATTATTTAGTCTTGTTCATGACAGATTCTGGATGTGTAAGTTTCCACTTATGTGGTAATAGTTGTAATAGTTCCTCATGTGATGCTTTTGTGTGATATGGCATCTGACTGATGACATCATTGAGGTAATCCCTCGGATTGACATTATGGTTCCTGCATGTTGCCAGCAGTGAGCAGACGACTGCCATATTCTGTGCAGCCTCATGATTTCCACAGAAAAGATAGTTTTTTCTGCCCAGCGTGATGGGACGTATCTCATTCTCGGCAAGATTGTTGTCAAGCAGGAGTCTGCCGTCTTCAAGATATCGCATCATGTTATCCCATCTGGTATATGCATAGGTGATGGCCTTGCCAATCTGTGAGTTCTCGCTGTACTTCACACCCTCTGTTTCCATCCACAGTTTCATGGCTTCCATAATTGGACGGGCGAGTTCTTGACGCTTGGCTTTTCGTTCATCAGGTGATAGGCCGGCATCATCGCACATGTGCTCTATTTTGTAGAGATGCTGTATCTCCGTGAGTGCATGCTCTGCCATTGGGCGGTTCTCATCGAGCGCCTGCTCCAAGTGGCGACGGATATGTACCATGCAGTTAAGCAGCCACACGTCTGGGTTTGTCTTGAAGGCCGTCTCATAGCCTGCAAAACCGTCACATTGTAGATAGCCCTTAAAGTTGTATCTATTTGCCAGCGACTCTATCACCGCACCCGCCCTGGAGCCCTGGTCGTAATGGAAGAGCACCAGACGCTCCATCACTGCCCGCACCATCCAGAGGTATTCCTTCGCAGCCTTGTGGGTCTCCTTGTTGATGACCGGAGTCGTCGTCTCGTCTGCCTGTACATAGTCCGCTTTCATGACTTCTGACTTGAGTACCTCATAGAGAGGTTTGAGAAGCTCCATCGTCTGCTTGAACCAGCCGTCCACAGTGCTTTCTGTCAGCCCCTTCATGCCAAGGTGGCTGTACTGTTTGATCTGACGATAGTAAGGCATATGGTACTCATATTTCTGCAGCAGGATCTCTGCAAGCAGGCTGGCTCCTGCGATTCCCTTGTAGATAGGCAGCAGGGGCATGGGAGCAATCAGCACACCGCTCTTTCCTTTGGGAGTCGTGGAGATGTTATCCTTCAACCCCCACTTCTCGCGGATAATCTCCTTGATATAAAGCTGGCCAGGCTTGTGCTCCACGATACGTGTCACCTCCTGGCCAATCTTCTTATAGAGATTCGTGTCGAGATTATCCGGTGTAAGGATTACCTGTTCCAGTACAGGAAGGTCCTCCATCATGATACGGTTCTTCTTCTCCTGACGGCGTTCTTCCTTGGTCTTGACGATCTTCTCTACAGCTTCGTCATGGGCATCTGCTATCTGCTGCGCATTCTCAGGAAGCATGCCTGCGAAAAGATCCGGATAGTTGGGATCGATGATGGGGAGTTTCTCGGACTTGCGACCAAAAAGCTGACGGTTAAGCCATGCAACCTGGGCAGTCAGTTCTTTGATACGGGATTGTAGAGATTCGTTCTGCTCTGTCAGTTTCTTGATGGTCTCAGCCTGGGATACATTTACCTGCTGCAGAGGCTGCAGCATCATTTCCATCTGTGAAAGCATCTCTTCCTGAGTCATTTCCTGTACCTTATAAATATAGTGCAAAGGTACAAAGAATATCTGAGAAGAAAGAATATTTTGTGCTATAAATAGCTAATAATCAGTAATATATGTATAATGGATTTTAACCTATACCACATACTCTCTTCGTTGTGCACGAAGGCGCCTGAGTCGCTGGTCTGGAGACTCTTGTATGCCCTCCACCATTACTACAAGATCCCGCCACTCCATTTGATAGCTCCGGGTATTCTCGTCATACTCAGGCAGTTTGAATCGCCCGGCCTCCAAACGCTTCACATACATCACCAGCCCCCCGTCCTCGGCATGGAGCAGCTTCATCAGCTTGCGGCTCTGGCCGATGAAGATGAATACGTCACCATTACGCACATCACTTCTCATCTTCTCATGCACCACGCCGCAGAGAGAGCTGATGCCTTTGCGCATGTCAGTCCTCCCAGGGCATAGGTAGTAGCGCATCGTATCATTCAGGCAGAACATGGGTGGAAAGGCTCTTGTTTAACAATTCCAAAAGTACGCCTTCCGTACCGCTACCAAAGTGGGCACGAAGACCGTTGGGGAATAAGAGAGTCGCACCAGAAGGTACAGCACTGGAAAACACAGGATCTGCATGTTGGGTGAAACTGATGGGGGCGAGTTCCGGCTTTGGGGAATCATTCTCCTTCAGTTTCTTACGCCAGTAGTTATAAGTATTATAGTTGATGCCTACATGTTGTAGATACTTTTTGACTGACATGCCACTCTGTTGCAAGTCCAATTGTAAATCTTTAAACTCTTCTATTGTCATGATACAATAACAGTTGTAGTTATGCGCACTATTGCGGATGCAAAGGTACAACGAAACTACAACTGCTACAACGTGTATTTCTACGAATGCTTACCATCTAATTACCTGATAAACAATAAAATATTAAGAAAATGTAGGAATGTATAGAGGAATTCAAAAATCTGAACGAGAATAGTTACAATAGATTTGGCTAACAACAAAACAACGTAAGCATACAATAACAGTTGTAGTTATGTGCACTATTGCGGGTGCAAAGGTACCGCTCGGCTCTGCCGCTTGGCCTGTCCAATAACGAAACTACAACTGCTACAACGTGTATTTCTATGAATGCTTACAAAAAGCCGATGCACTTCACTTTGCATCGGCCTTTAAAACCTATCGCTGGGGTCTGGCCCAGTGATAGGTAGTCGAATTTCATCACCTCCACCTTGAGCACTTCATAGAGTGGCTTCAGTAATTCTATTGTCTGTTTGAACCAGCCGTCCACAGTGCTTTCAGTAAGGCCCTTCATGCCAAGGTGATTGTACTGCTTGATCTGACGATAGTAAGGCATGTGGTACGCACGTCACTTTTTCATCTTCTCATGCACCACGCCGCAGAGAGAACTGATGCCCTTACGCAATTGATGCCTACATGTTGTAGATACATTTTGACTGACATGCCACTCTGTTGCAAGTCCAATTGTAAATCTTTAAACTCTTCTATTGTCATGATACAATAACAGTTGTAGTTGTGTGCACAATTGCGGATGCAAAGGTACCGCTCGGCTCTGCCGCTTGGCTTGTCCAAGAACGAAACTACAACTGCTACAACGTGTATTTCTACGAATGCTTACCAAGCACCTACGCTAAGGTATATGACCGCGGTGGGGGCGCAGCACCTATCAGTGGGGCCTGGCCCGGTGATAGGTTTGAACGAGCCTTTGGAGGAGGCTGCGGAGGCGGAGGGCGGTTTTGAAGAGGAAGCGGCCTACCCTGCTTTTGGAAAGGTAATGGACCGTCGTCAGGAGCCAAAGCGCAGAGCGGAGTTGGCCGGTGGAGTAAAAGCCAAGCTGGTTAGCGGAACCTATCGCTGGGGCCTGGCCCGGTGATAGGTTTTTCCCCATTAAGACGCAAAGAGGTATAAGCGAAACGCCCATACCCCTTTAACGATCTCTTTAACCAACCATATATCCTTGCTTCCTTAGTTCCGATAGTCCCGCTGCAATCTCCTCTATTCGTACTGCACCTCCCCACATCCTATAGACGTAAAGAGGCGTTATACAGCCGAAATCCATAGAACCGGATCTTGCCTCGTCCACCAGGAATTCTCGTAACCTACGAGTTATGCTATTGGTTTCCATATTACTTTAGTATATCCACATCCGCCAACGGCTCAAACTTACCGTCTTTGACCTCCATAATTACGCTGCCCGACTCCAACGAGCGTATAGTGTGCCATTGGCCTGCGGGAATGTTCAGGGCGACCGTCTGGCCGTTGGGGGTCAACTCAATGGCCTCTGTACATGTCCGCTCTAGTTCATCATAATACTCCTCCACTACACGTCCCCTCAGGCACACTACCGTTTCGGAGCTCTTCTGATGCCTATGAATTGGAACGTCAGAGCCAGGCTCTATGGCATTGAGCATTCTTTGAGAAGTATCATTCTCATCATTTCTCAAATCCAGGTTCATCCTCAACCTCGGTGATGCCTTCGCCTTTGCGGTCAATTCATTTAATAAGCCTTGCGTAATCTTCATGCCAATCCTATTAGTAAGCCCTCAACACCGCTTCGAATGCCTCAGCATAGTTCACGCCCCATTGACTCCCACGTACAGCAGCCAAACCGGAAATATACTCTGCAGAGCGCGGATGGGGATAAGGGCGCATCACACCTCGATACATGCCCAAAGCTTTAATTTTAGCATCTACGCCATCCTTGCCCACCTCTACGTAACAGTTGGGCACAAAGTCCTGCATGGCATTATTGATTTTCCATTCCGTACATGAAGGAACCTCCATATACCAGAATTCCTTTACGCGCTTTACCTCTGGCCTACGCTGGAACAACCGTATCGCCTCCTGACAGGCCATGCTGGTTTGCAGATGGTCATTATTCGTATCTGCAGGATGGTGTGTGATGATGACATCAGGTTCACTCTCTTTAATGGCAGATTCAATAAACTGTACCAGTTTCAGATGTGATACCGTATTCATCTCAATATTCGGGAATGTACCCTCAAACTTCTTACCGATTCCAAGATAGTCCGACGATGCATTCAGATCATCATCCAACTCCTTATCCTCCGGCCGGAAGGCACGAGCCTTTGCCTCTGTACTCATGATACACACATCCACCGTATCGCCTTTCTTCGTCCACTTGTAAATGGAAGCGCCACATCCCAAAACCTCATCATCAGGATGGGCTACTACTATCAAATATTTCATTATTACTTATCTTTATATTCCTCAGCCGAAGCCTTTAACTCATTCAAAATCCACGTACATTCTTTGCCAATAACCGCATAAAAGATGCAGATGAATGTATAGATGAACATTTTGGCATCATACCACATCCCTTTTTTCTTCACATACACATATTCCAACTCCCTACGCGTCTCAAACACCTTCTCCATATATTCCTTCTCATCCGTGAACTGATCACCATAAACAAAGTCATATATAGCAGCTGGGCCTGAAATTCCGACTGGCACCTCAGCCGCCAGATTCCATTTCCCCGTACGGAACAAGTCATACTGATCTTGCGCCACTGGACGCGGACCGATCAATGACATCGTGCCATTGAAGAGGTTCAGTATTTGCGGCAGCTCGTCAATCTTCACTTTTCGGATAAAGTGACCAAACGCAAAAATACGATCCTCATCTGGCCGCAGTGAAGCCTCATTAGCCACCCTTGCCACTCTCATCGAGCGGAACTTATACATCTTAAAAGGTTTATTTCCTTTACCAATTCGATGAGCCGTATAGAATATCGGCCCCCAGTCTGACACCAATATTCCAATGATAGCAATAATCCACAGTGGACTTGTTATCATCATGCCTATCACGGCAAAAAACAGATCACATAATCTTTTTATTACCTTATACATAAATCTTATCTCATTGAATTTCGTGGTTCTACTTTCTCAAACGACTCCTCCAATCCCACAATCTGATATTCAAAGCCATACTTACTCATTTCCATGTCGTAAGTACTATCCGAGAACATCTTTCCTACTGGTCTAAGCAGCGAGCCTGTCATCCAAATAAAAGGATTAAACAGCTTTGTTATCCAGACTTTGCGACCATATTTCTGAGCATAGAAACGGATAATCTCGCAGGTGTCAGCATACTCAGCATTTTGCGGATACACAATTCCGTTCGTTTCGTGAAATATCACCTGTTTCACAAACTCACACAGATTATCTATATACAGCATACTCCTTTTGTTATGCCATGCAGGGAAAACTGGTGTCTTAGTAGCTAACCATACCAATTTGGGGAAATTGCCTCTGCATCCAGGCCCATAAATCATAGGTGGACGCATAATGCAGACTCTAAAATCATCATTCTCAAGTTCGCGAATACCTAATTCTCCCTGAAGTTTACTATCTCCGTAAAATCCATTGGGAGCAGGTTCTGTGTCTTTATGGATTCTTTTCCCCTCCAGAGTCTTCACCTCTTTATACACAATCATACTGCTCATGTGGATGAATTGCTTTACACCAGCTTCTTTTGCGGCTTTTGCAATCTCAATCACCATATCGCGATTCACTTTGTAATACAGCGGTCCTTCACCCTTCTTAGCTTTAACGTGGGCAATACCTGCCACATTATAGACCACATCATATTTTGAGAAATCAGCTTTTTTCCAATTATCATTCAGCGTATCTACAGCATCCACCTCAAACAACTCGGGTGAACGCTTTAGCCACTCTTCAACCTTATTGCCTATATAACTACCAGCACCTGTAATCAATACCTTTTTCATTATTCCTGAAACTCTGTAATGTTTGAACCCTCTCTTTGTGTGAATTCCTTCACAACCTTCGCAGGTGAACCCATTGCCACAGTATAAGGTGGCACATCTTTCAGTACCGTAGAGCGGGCACCAATGACAGCACCATCACCTATCGTTACTCCTGGCATAATCATCGTTTCCATGCCAACCATAACACCTTTACCAATATGTATTTCACCAAGGCGGTAACCACATTTAGCGGCATTATCGCCAACATGATAATCCTTGAGATTTCGTTGGTGACAAAGCAAACGACATCCTGCTGTCACATGAGCATAATCATCTATATATATCAGATCTGCATGGTTTAAATCCACTCTCACATAATCACCAATGAATACATTCTTCCCCACATGACAGCCAATCCTTCTTAACAGCCAAGGCCTTAACTTACGAGGGCAGAATGGAGCCAGTATAGGCCAGTCCATCATCTTCTCTAAACGCTTACGATAAATATTCCCAAAGAACTGCTTAATAACACGCCACAGGCTAACATCACCATATTCCTCTTCAGAGTAGTTGAAGCCCAACGCTTTCAGCATCTTATATGTTGTACTTAATCTTTTCTCTTCCATAAAATGTTATTTCTTTGTCCCATAACTTAAACGATCAATACACTTTTGTAGGCTGGATATCCAATATGGGATATTAACATTAAAACCTTCTTTTATTTTTTCCTTATCTAGAACAGAGTAGGCTGGGCGCCTTACAGGTGATGGGAATTCGCTACTGTGGCAAGGCTGTATATCGCAGTCTTTGATCCCTGCATATTCTGCAATCATCTTTGCGAAATCATACCAGCTGCATACACCTTCATTCGAAAAATGGTAGATTCCGTTTTTCGAATAGTTCCATGTTCCAGGTTTCAGGTTCCACTCCCTTTTATAATCCTCAATGATTGCTGAAATGGCATTGGCCAAGTCAAGGGCATACGTAGGGGTTCCTACTTGATCAAAGACAACCTTCAACTGAGGCTTAGTAGAAGTCAGGTTGAGCATGGTTTTCACAAAGTTCTTTCCGAACTCAGAGTACAACCATGCGGTACGTAGGATTACATAATTGCAACTTGTAGCTTGTATCTTTTGTTCGCCATGAAGCTTGGTTAAGCCATAAACTCCTGTAGGTGTTCCCTTTTGGCCTTCTTTACAAGGAGTATTATATGGATCTCCACCAAACACATAGTCCGTAGAAATATGAATAAGAAGGCCGTTAACTTCCTTCATGGCTATTGCCAGATTTTCAGGGGCTGTGGCATTCAAGGTTTCAACTATTTCACCTGCCGTTTCAGCAGCATCCACATTTGTCCAAGCAGCACAATTGACAATGCATTTTACGTCATACTCCTTTACGTTTTTGCGAATTGCCTCTAAGTCAGTTATATCCAACTTTTCATAGCCATCACAAACATCGGTGAAGATGTACTTGTCGCTACTTTGTTTTGCGACAATCTGCATCTCATTACCCAACTGTCCATTGGCGCCTGTTACTAAAATCACCATAATCAATACAAGCTAACGTTAATATCGAATGGACTATCAAAGTCTTTTAATAAAGCGTGCTTAGTATCCTTATCACTTAGGTTCGCTTTGTCCGTTGGAATTCCCCAATCTATTCCAAGAGTATCATCAATGATACTGATGCCACCATCAGCCTCAGGATGATAGAACTCATCACACTTGTATTGAAAAACTGCGATTTCACTCAACACAGCAAAACCGTGAGCAAAGCCACGGGGTACAAAGAATTGACGATGATTTTCCTCCGTCAACTCTACAGCAACGTGCTTACCATACGTGGGGCTACCTTTGCGAATATCGACCGCTACATCCAATACTGCACCCTTTACGCATCGAACCAATTTGCTCTGAGTATATGGTGGTCTTTGGAAGTGTAAACCTCTCATTACACCATAAGAGGACATACTCTCATTGTCCTGTACGAAATTAATGGTGTGACCTAAAATAGGTGCTACTTTCTCGTCAAACTCTCGCTGCGAGAATGACTCAAAGAAATAGCCACGTTTATCGCCAAAAACCTTTGGCTCTATAATTAAAACGCCATCTATGGCAGTTTTTATAATCTCCATATTTTTATTCCATATATTAAACATGCTCCAGCGTTCCGCTGTTGATGTCTTCTTTCATTTCATCAATCACCTTCAGCAGGTACTGACCGTACTGGTTCTTCAGCATTAACTTAGCAATCTCGCGCATACGTTCCTCAGAAATCCAGCCATTACGGTAGGCTATTCCCTCTAAACAAGCGACCTTCAAGCCTTGGCGTTTTTCAATCACCTCCACAAAGGTACTAGCCTCGGCCAAAGAATCATGCGTACCTGTATCCAACCAAGCGAAGCCACGACCAAAGACTTGAACTTTCAGTTCGCCATCGTTCAGAAACTCTTGGTTGACAGTCGTAATCTCTAACTCTCCACGTGCTGAGGGTTTGATATGTTTTGCCACATCCACCACCTTATTGGGGTAGAAATAAAGCCCGACCACAGCATAATTACTCTTTGGATCTTTAGGTTTCTCTTCAATGCTTAAGCAGTTGCCTTCTTTATCGAACTCTGCAACGCCATAACGTTCTGGATCAGACACCCAATAGCCAAAGACAGTTGCCTTACCATTCTGTTCGGCATCGTTCACTGCATTGCGAAGGAGTTTTGTGAAGCCTGCACCATAGAAGATATTATCACCCAGTACAAGACAAGCAGAGTCGTTACCAATAAACTTCTCTCCAATGATGAACGCCTGTGCCAGTCCGTCAGGCGAAAGCTGTTCTGCATATTCGAAGTGAACTCCATAGTCAGAACCATCTCCTAAAAGGCGCATGAATCCAGGGAGATCATACGGAGTTGAGATAATCAGAATATCTCTGATGCCAGCAAGCAACAGTGCAGAGATCGGATAATAAACCATAGGTTTATCATATATTGGCAGGAGTTGCTTAGAAACTCCTTTAGTGATCGGATACAGGCGTGTTCCTGAACCGCCTGCTAAAACTATTCCCTTCATTTTTTTATTTATTATTTATCAATGGTGTTTTCTACAATAGCCCTTTTATTAAAATCTTTTCTTTCTTTATCAAAAAACCACCCCCATTTATTAAAATAATAAATAGTAGATCTAATATGTATTTTCATTAATCTTATATTGGAATGAGATTCATTAGCCCCGACATGAATAATTTTCAGCTCCGGATAATAGATCGTTTTATATTTCTTATGAATTCTTCTTGACAAATCAACATCTTCAGCATACATAAACATGGCTTCATCAAACACACCAACTTCTTCAATCGCTTTTGTTCTAAGGAACATAAAACATCCAGAAAGGTATGGTGCGTTAACAGGATGTTTAAAATCACAAAAACTCATCAGGTATTTTTTTGCCGTCTTTTTTCTCCACGATTTTAATGGCACAAACATCCTTAGAAAAAAATCAAAAGGTGTAGGGAGTAATCTACACACAGGGTTCAACGTTCCATTTGGATAATAAACTTTTGGAATAATATTTCCGACTTCTTTATGGCTGTCCATATAATTAACTAAATCTCGTAGGACATTTGAATTAAATTTTATATCCGGGTTAAGAACAAGATGATATCTCCCTAGTTTTGAGGTATCCTTCATAATTATATTGTGTGCGGCACCAAATCCTATATTACGGTTATTAAAAATATATTCAATATTTTCATTAGAAAACCAATTCCGGATAATATCAGTAGGAGAATTGTCAACAATGTACAGTTTGTACGATAAACCTACAGATTGGAGTACAGAATTAATAGCATCGGTTAGTTCATTCCTATCATTCCTATATGTTACCAAAGATATAGATAAGTCAAATTTTACCTCCATACTATTTCATTATAAATTTATATTTATTATCAAAAAAAGTAGTTATATAATCCTTAAACTGATTATTCCACAAGCTAAATGCATTACTGCCTTTTGTTTTTATACTGTTAATACTCATTGTATTCAGGACCTTTCTTAATTCATCAACGTTTTCTTCAATAACCCATCCAGTATTATACTTATCTACCTTATCACCTACTATTGTACCCTTGGTAGTTATCAGCGGTTTACCTAATAACATTGCCTCATAATACTTATTAGGTGCAGCATAGATATGATTGGGGTTTATTTTACAATACATTGCATAAATGACATCAGCAGCGTTCTCCATTTTTAAACCTTCAATCATATCTAATCTCCCATAATACTTTACGTTGTCATTATCATTCAAAGCTAAACATGCTTCCTCAATTTCCTTTTGTCCTGAACCAGCTATTAACAGATTAAACGGTTCAGACTTAGACAAAGCAAGTAGCTCTTTTAAAAAACGACCATGTGCAAATCCTCCCATATAAGCAATTGTGGGATTTGAATTATCGAACGAATACTTTGCCTGCCCATCCTTTATCGAAGAACTATCTATCTCTGGGATATTTGGCATTACTATTGGTTCTATAGATAACCGAAACTTAATTTGCTCCCTACGCTCTGGCTCACAAATAATAATAGCATCCGCCTTCTTACACGTGAACCACTCCATGGCCCCAAATATGCGACAGATAATACGATATCGTGCAAATGTGGAGCTGAACCAATCACAAGAATCAAAAATAAGATTTAATTTTCGTTTAAATAGAGTTTTAAAAACTGCTGCGGGGAATGCGGAATTTAAATCACATGCATGGACCGTAGATACTTCTTGATGTTTATACAAATATCTAAATACAAAAAACATCCATCTACAATGATTACGAACTGCTCTCATTCCTCCTTCAGCCTCTCCTGCTTGATACCGATAGAAATCATAATTTTCTTTAGACCAACCAGCCTTCTTTCTGTCCCAACCTACTATAGTATAATCTATTTTAGAACGTTCATAATAATTCCGATATTTGTTTACACGTGAATCAAAAATATTATTTGAACGGAACAAAATTATCTTCATAATGTAGCACTATTTATTTAATTTTCTCTTCGATAAACTTTAATATTCCTTCGGACCGCTGATCTATAGTTAGAGAAGAAGCTTTTTTCAGAGCTCCATCCGATAGTAATTGACACTTCTCATAATTGTCTTTAAGAACACTAATAGCGTTTGCAATTTCCTCAATACTATTTGGATCTACTAAAATGCTATTAGATTCATCAAGCACATCCCAATTAAACGGTAGATTACTCGAAATTACAGGCAATCCGCATGCCATTGCTTCAACAACAGCATTGCAGCAACCTTCATGCAACGTAGGTAGTACGAAACAATCAGCGGCACCTAGATATAAAGGAACTTGCTCATGAGGTAATGCACCCTTGAAAAGGATACCTTTACATTGTGGATCTTGTACTCCTTTACCTATAAACAGGCTCTTTACTCCTCCTACTTTATCAATTGCGGCGGCGACCCTAAGCGGCCCTTTTCTTTCAATAAACCACCCCACGAATGCAACAATAAACTCATCTAAAGGTAACCCCAGTTTAAGGCGGCATTCTTTTTTATCATAGTGGTGGAAAAGATCCGAATTTACAGCATTGGGGAAAACTTTGCATTTATCGTTTGTTGTATATCCATAAGAAATACTTTCATCGCGGTTTTTTCTTGAAACACAAACTACGCCTTTTACAAACTCTTTAAAGTCCGGATATTTTTTTTCTGTAGACAATAAAGTTTTGATTTCGCTCTCGCCCGATGCGACAACCACAGGAATTCCATGCTTTTTCATATATGGCATCACCCAATAAGCTGAACACCAGAAATGACAATAACAAATATCAGGCACTAACTTTTTTAGACGTAAAAAAGATAATAAGCTCTGACGAATTGAATAATTATATAATTTTAGAAAACCATGAAGAGGAGTGAATGTATATGGCTGGTAAATTGTCACTTTCTTATCACCAACACAATATTCCCTTTTTCTGGGTCTTAATTTCTTTTGATGCAGCAAAGACGAAGTAAGGCTTTGTGGTGCCAATACAGTAATATCCATTCCCTTCTTTACAAACTCATCACACAAGTTTTTAACAAAAGGATATACGGAATCACCTTCTATGGGATAATTAGGAGAAACAACTAATATATTTTTCATCTAGTATTTAAATCACTTTATAATATATATACCATATAATAGAGGGAACAATGTTCCAGCTACCCCCCAGAGCAATACTGCTGTGTACATACGTCGTTTTAAAAATTTGTTCTGATACAAGAAAACAGTCAATATTGACGACGGGATCATTGTCATAAAAAGAATTCTATAAACAAAAATCAGGTTATCAAACCCCATAAAAAGAAATGCTGTCGACGCAAGGACAGTAGCTAATATTACATTATTTATCCTTATATATACCGCTTCTAATTGGTTTTTGTTCTTTATAACCGCTATTGTATTTACTATTATGGGGAAATAAAATGCACCATACTGTATCGCATACCTGATAGTTCCATTTAAATTCCAAGAGGCTTTCTCCACCTCCTCATATAACCGTAATTTTTCAGAAACGTCCTCATCGCCAAGATTTTCAGCCAACTCAAAATATCCATACATAATAGCTGCTGCTGTGGGTACTAGTAATAAGGCTGCAATAATTATAACAGGTCGGTCTAAAGGCAAAAAGATGGCAAATGTCATACCTACTAGTATTAAAAGGCTGTGATGGAATGAATATGCACAGAAAAAGAAAAAAAGAGCAAATAAGTAGTTTATTAATGTATAACCCTTTGTTGGTTTTAACAAAAGTGATAATCCAACACAATAACAAGACATTCCAAGTGTCGATCTAGCATAATTAAATGTCAAGAGAAAAACTGTAATAATAAAGAATATACCTAAATTCCTATTAACCTTAAACCTCTTAAATGCATAACATGTCAAGAGGAAAGCACCGCCCCAGACGATAATACGAAATAAAAGGTAATTTTTATTAACCAGCCCTATTATGACACCATATATAGGTTCATAGTGTTGGTATAATGATTTAAAATCATATTGCCATACATGTTCTTGATATGAGAACCAATCAGAACCTTCGTTGGGTGCGACTATAAGGATAAGGATAAAAGCATAAAAAGCAAGAACTATATCTAACTTTTTGTGCTGAAATTGAGGTTTATAAGCATACTTTTTATAATACAAAAATACAAATAACAGATAAAGTATTGTAAAAAACAACACCAGACCAACAGTTGTCTTTGTCCATGTTAAATCTATCATAAATGATGAAAATCTAATAAATAGTGTATTATTTCAATATTCTCTGATATGTACTTAAAATTGTCTTTTCATCTAAAGTAACTGGATTATTCTTCAACCTAACGGGATTCACCGAAATAGAAAGAATTTCCAGTTCCTCTTCCCTATTCACTGCCACAGGATTCTTCAGTTCCATTTCCACCATCATCTGACGGAACAGAGCAATGGCCTCAGAAGGTTTCTCACATCCCATTGCCATGGCAATCTGGTTGAAGATGACAGTCAAATACTCCTGTCCACGGCTATCTATGCACTTATCCATATTGCCCAGCATATACTCCCAAATCTCAGGCAGACCAACTGCTACTGCATGACCGTGAGGCAACTTGTACAGAGAAGTGATCTTATAGCTGAAAGCATGAGCAGCGGTGGTTTGAGTAATATTGATAGCTCGTCCACCATAATTTGCAGCCAGCATAATGTTTTCTGCTGCCTCATCGTCGTTTTCAAAGATATACTTCCGCCAGTTGGACATGATAAGTTCTATGGTCTTACGGCTGTACTCGTAGCTATCCTCTGTAGAGTTTACACTCCACCAAGACTCTATGCCTTGACAGAGCGCATCCATCATGGTACATTTTTTCTGATACAATGGGAGTGTCTTCAATACTGAGGGCTCCAGGATAGCATAATCAGGCAACACGCCATCATTTGTAACAGTCTGTTTAGCACCCTCGTAATACATTACTGCATTATGGGTGGATTCACTGCCTGTTCCTGCTGTTGTAGGGATGGCAATGAAGGGGATCTTTGAACCATCACACTCAACTCTCGTACTTACCAATGGTGGAATAAGTGCTTCGTTGCCTTCTTTAGCCAAAACTGCCAACTTGATACACTTGGCAACATCAATGGCACTGCCGCCACCAACAGCCAGAATACTATTGCACTTAGTTATCTGGAAAAGGTCAATGCCTTTGCAGACATCTTCATAAACAGGATTGGGTGCAAATTCAGAGAAGAGGACATGGGGGGTGCCCATATTCTCTATATATGTCTTAATATTAAGGAAAGGATAAGAAGAGTCGCAAACAACGAATACCTTAGTCGCACCTTTCAATGCCTCGCCTAAATGTGAAATACCATTATAAATTACTTGCATAAGAATTCCATTAAAGCTTCTTTGTTCTGAATAGGAGTTGTAGTGGGTCTGCCAAGATCCTTGCGATTGCCTTTCTTGACTTTTACTTCCAGAAATACTGGCCCCTCATAAAGATTAGAGAGTTGCTTTTGCAAGTCTTCCTTGTTATCAACAGAGAGAATTTGATTATAACCAACTGCCTTTGCAACTGCAGGAAGGTCAATCTTTAAACCAACCGTAGGCTGTCCTCCAACACTATCATGAGCTCCATTGTTGAATACCACATGAACATAGTTCTTAGGAGCTTTGTTAGCAACGATAGCCATACTGCCCATGTGCATAATGCTTGCACCATCACCATCAAAGCACCATACCTTTCTATCCTTTTTTGCCAAAGCAATACCGAGGGCTATTTGAGAGGCGTGCCCCATTGAGCCAACAGTCAGGAAGTCTCGCTCATGACCTTCGTTCATCGCTGTGCGATACTCGAACAGTTCACGAGAAATCATACCTGTGGTAGATACAATGGCATCCTTCTCACCAAGTGCTGCAGCAACTGTTTGAATGGCCTCTTCACGACTCATGGTTAGGTCGTTCTTCTCCACATTCTGAAGGGTATAGGCATCGAAGGTATCTTTTTCGATAACAATTGCATAACACTGCTTGGTAGCCTGCATAAAGGCAATAGCCTTCTTTATCTGGGCTTCAGCCTTATCCTCTTCTTTTGAGAGAACAGTATAGTCAATGCCCATCACATTCAGCAAGCCAGTAGTTACCTTACCTTGCTTGACATGCTGGGGTTCATCATGAACCCCAGGCTTTCCACGCCAACCAATGACCAACAGAACAGGGATGTTATACACATCTGGATCTGTCAGAGATGCTAGAGGGTTAATAATGTTACCCTCTCCTGAGTTTTGCATATAGACCACAGGAATCTGGCTGGTTGCCAAATAGTGACCTGCAGCCAATCCCATTGCACCACCCTCGTTGGCTGCAATGATGTTATGTGCAGCATCAGCATGGTCAGTGATATAAGCACAAAGATTCTTCAGCAAAGAATCAGGTACGCCAGCATAGAAATCAATGCCATAACTGGCCAATGTATCATAAAAAAACTTAGGACTAATCATTATTCTTCAGGGATAAGGGTTATAATTTCTTTGATTGACATGCACTTGTCGTCACACTCCTTAGCGCGATGGTTCTCCAGAATGGTGCGTGCAGCATCCTGCATAGCAGGGAAGCCTGTACGGGTGAGCTGGTTAGCATAGATTACCACATTCACACCACGCTCCTTGAACTCTGCTTCAGTAACAGTATTGAATGAGGTTGGAACTACTACAATAGGAGTTGTGCTATTCTTTTCACGGAACTTGGCCACAAACTCAAAGATTTCTGCAGGATCTTTCTTACGGCTGTGTATCATGATGGCATCTGCACCAGCCTCACTGAATGCAAAGGCACGCTCCAAAGCATCTTCCATTCCCTGCTCCAGAATCAAAGACTCGATACGAGCGCAAATCATAAACTCCTTTGTCTTCTGGGCCTTCTTACCGGCACGAATCTTCTCACAGAAATCAGGAATAGAAGCCTGAGTCTGCTTTACCTCAGTACCAAAGAGACTGTTCTTCTTTAATCCAGTCTTATCCTCAATGATAACCATAGATACACCCATACGCTCAAGAGAACGGACAGTGTAAACAAAGTGTTCTGTCAAACCACCTGTATCACCATCAAAGATGATAGGCTTGGTGGTCACTTCCATAATGTCATCTATGGTGCGGAAGCGGCTGGTCATATCCACCAATTCAATATCAGGTTTACCCTTAGCAGTAGAATCACAGAGCGAACTTACCCACATGGCATCAAACTGATAGGTCTTGCCATCCTGCAGTACCTTGGTATTCTCCACAATTAGGCCTGTAATACCACTATGAGCCTCCATTGCAGTTACAAGTCCCTTCATGTTAATGAGCTTGCGAAGTCTTCCTCTACGAACATCAGGCATAGAAGCCTCTGCACGATGGGCTGCATCCAACTCCTTGTACATAGGGTTGTTGCTGTAGGGGTATTCAACAAGTTTACCACCGTAAGAAGCAAGAATCTCGCAAACCTCCTGACGGATAGGCTTCTGGAAACCTTCGCACCAATCGTTTCCATGAACGAGGAAATCAGGCTTCAGGGCTTCTAGGTTCTCCTTATAAGAAAGCGTCTTCTGCTCTACAACACGCTCTACACCTGCCATATTCTCAAAAAGAGCTTTGCGCTCTGCAAACGGGATGAGAGGATAACGCTTAAAGCTGGAGATAGCTTCATCACTCAAAACACCAATAATCAAACGACCAAGACGACGAGCCTTGTTGATAATGGCGACGTGACCAGAGTGAATATACTCTGTAGAGAAGCACATATAGACTGTGCGCTCATTGATTTCCTTTACGCGCTTGCTAACAACCTCCAAATCCTCTGGGGTGTCTATCTCAGCACAAAGCATATCCTGCACGTCACAAGGATAGATTTTGCACTGGTCAGATACTTCATTGAAGGCGTTCTCTGCGTACACCTTGCGGTTGTCATTCTCGCAGAACTTCTCAATATTAGCAAGCCATACCAACCAATCCTCTTTCTTAATCTTATAGAGGGGTTGTGCTGCCATAGCGTTATCAAAGAACTCAATGCCAACCTTTTCTATCTGACCGTTCTTGATGACAGCTTTGAAATCTTTCTCTGGCAGTGGAAGCGTACTACTTACAGCCATACAACTGCTCTCATTGTCAAAAACAGCTTCCATTACCTGACTCTCAAACACCAGGTCTCCATGCATCAAGATAATATCATCATCCTTCAGTGCCTCCTTAGCACAATAGATGCTATAGATGTAGTTGGTGGTAGCGTACTCAGGGTTGTTTACAAAAGTAAACTTCATCGGAAGATGTAATGCTTCGCAATAGTCAACGAGAATCTGGTCATAATAACCGGTAGTCATTACAACCTCTTCGACTCCGAAAGAAGCAAGCATTCTGAGCTGACGGCTCAAAATGGTGTTCTTATAAGAAATCTCTGTCATGCACTTCGGGTGTTCCTTCGTGATCGCACCCATCCTGTGGCCAAGGCCACTGTTTAGAATTAATGCTTTCATTTCTTTATAATTATCAATTATTAAAATGTTTCTATCTTTTATTTACCCTTAACTTTTCGAATAGTATTGCTCACTACAATTTTCACCATTGGATATAATTCTTCATCATATTTTTTGCCAACAAAACGAGGGCAAAATAAAAAAAGGATAACAACAACTAGAACAAACGTAATAAGTATTACTATTTCGCTCACTATCGAGGGAGGTAAAAATATATTTAAAAGGACAATAATAGGAATTAAGACAAAAGAATACTTACATGATTGGAATAATATTATTAAGACCTCACCTAACGGCATGGAAATTAGAGAACCGGCATAAATAACTTTAATGAATTTTACTATACAATCCAATACAACTACACCTATTGTAACTCCAAATAAACCCCATTTATAACCCAATAGTACACCCATAGTTTTTGTTACGAACTCAATAATACGGAAAAAGAACTGCTGTTTAGTTTTGCCCAAGCTACGCAAATAGCAATCGGCAATACGACCATCCGCATTAAAGAAAAACAATACGGAGAAAATGGCAAAAATAGGGGCTAAATACAACCATTCTGAGCCAAAAAATATGCGCAATATCAATTGACTATTCGCGGCAAATGCAATTGTCATCAATAAAGCAAACATGTTTAACGAATACAATGACTTTGAATATGCCCTTACCAAGGCTGATCGGTCATCTTGTATTGAGGACAAAACAGGGAATAATGCACTATCAAAGATACCATTTACCTTTCCAGAAAACACATTAATAAAATCCTTCGGTCTTGTATATTCTCCCAAGGTTGTAATTGACATTAAACGAGGCATTAGCAATTTATCAACCTGTTTCGCCAAGTCACTGAAAAATCTACTTGCCATCAGCCAACCACTAAAGCCAAATATTGCCCTAAAAGTTTCCTTGTCTACTGCAATTCGGTAGTGAGTATTAGACAAAAAGTAGAAAATAATAAATGATAGTATTGAGCCAAGAATTGCTTTTGCAATAATAGCATAATATCCCAACCCCTTCAGCGCTAATACAACTGCCACAACTGTTGTTATGAACAAAGAAACAAGTTGCACAATTCCTATTGTAAAAAATTTTAACTGCTTATGGAGGATACTTCTAAAAATGGATGTTACGCAATTTAACAACAACGTAACGGACATTAGCATTAAAGGTATCCTCATCTGTTCACTCACAATTGACTCTGGAAGTATAATTGCAGCGGCAAATAGTAACATTGTACTAGCTAAACCAAATATAATACTAAGAGTAAATGCATTGTTTATATACCTTGAATTAGTATCTTTTCTTTGTACAATAGCTGAACCGATTCCCGTCTCTGATAAAGAAGAGAATACCATTACTATTGCATGAACTGCTGCATAGAAGCCAAAGTCCTCCTTTGACAACAAGCGTGACATAATGGAGAAAGACACAATCTCCAGCACGCCAAGTAGCAAGGTTACGATAGTTTGCGAAGATATGCCCTTAAGTGCCTTACTTGTATTGCTCGGCATAATAATGAATTACTATGATTATTTGTCTAAAATTTCATTTAATTCTTTAAGATTTGATTTTTTAAAACCTCCATCATCACGCATAGTCACCCAATCCGTAACAGGAATACGCCAATTACCATAACGATAAGTCAGATAATCATCACAATCTTTAAGAACGTTAAACCCATAAAGGTCTTCTCTCTCAACACCTCTGAATAAAGAGCAAGGAATAACCCATTTATAAACATTTTCATCGGAAACGTTTTTATTATGATCGCTCGGCTGGCCAAAATATTCAAAGATATCACGGTACAGGTGTATAAACAACTTCTCGAATACGCCAATAATACCTTTCTCGATTTTCTTGATTGCCCCCCCCGCTCTTAACATCCACATAAGTATGGCTATTTTATTTTTTGATTGTATAGGCATCTTCATGTTAGGGCAAAGATAATTATCCCCACATTGTACAAACAAATGCAAATCAAAGGCAAAAGGAATAGAGTTTCCTTTTTTGGGTACTAAGCAATACTTGTATGTACGCCCCAAAGCCTGAATACGAGATACTACTAATCCTTCTTTATTTAGTTTTTTAACACACTCTTCTATATTAGGATTGTGGTGGCTGTCTATAATAACACTTATATCTATACCCACATCAGAGGCGAGAAACTTACCATCACGGACTATGCCCAATAATGAACCACTATCCAAAAACCAATGGTCTTTGAAATATTCATCTAAAATTGCTATAACTCTACTATACATAGTGAATAGAAATAATTGAATGATTATAATAATATTTATTTTTGATACTCTTTCAACTTTTCATACATAGCAGCAGGGAGGATATTCTCTTCAAGATACTTCTTTTTACAAACCGTATCGTATGTTGACATCTTAAGCGTATCGACGCAATAGAACCAAATGTCTTCCTGTAGCTCTATGAAATTCAGTTTCTTGATTAATTCTGCATTTATTTTGTCCTTAGGTATCATGACAACGCCACTGTCGTCACAAACCATAATAGCTCCATCATACTTCTCTTTAAGTTCTTTATATAAAGTCTCATCAATAGCTGGGCCATTTACTTTGTTTACACATCCTATAGGGCTCACATCTTCAAGCCAAATAGGATACTTTTCTTTAACTAACGTATGAGCATCACGAAGTTTGCCATTGATAACAATTGCCTTAGCACGCTTGTAGAGCATGATGTATTTGCTCACCAAATCACCAAATACAGACTTATCACAATTTACATTATAGACAAAGAGGATTTTCCCTTCAATGTCATCCGACTCTGCCAATTGCTGGTGAACCTCGTAGTTACTGTTGTTGATCGCATAAATAAATTTTACTTCACCTGCTTTAAACATTCCTTGAATCAGGGGGCGAACACCTTCTATCTGCCCTGTTTTACCTAACACGTCACCAACTTCTGTAGTTGAAATTCTGTTCGCTTCTATTAGCTTAATCGCTTCTTCTTTGTAGTTCATTATTATATCATTTAATAATTATTTTTTCAGGTAGTGTAATCATATTACCCAAGCGATTGTTCCAATCGTCTGGATGGAAACCTCTGAAACCAGAGGCCGGGAAAAATGTTATCTCACCAAAGTAAACCTTATTACCGACAACATATAAGTCGATTCTAGAATATGGTTTGTCTTTGCACAATTTGCCAGCCACCTCAACCAATGTGTCAAAACATTCCGGTTTAGTTGGTCTTTCATCCGCAAACTCATAACCGTTAAAAGTAAACTCTTCGTGGTTCCAATCAAGGTCAAAGAAATCAATCTGTTTTTTTGTAAAACGCCCTGTTATCGTTTCACAGTATTTTACTTTCCCATTGAAGCAATAAAATTTGTAATCAGTTAGGTTTCCACTTCCATCTTCTAAATATTGCTCAGCAATGATTTGCTTGTGCATATCCTTATATGGCCATTCGCGGAGTTTACCCCATATGTCTTGTTTGAGTCCTTTATTTAGTCTCTTCACAGCTTCTTCTTTGTTGAAAGAATTCTTATCCTTACATATAATAACTCCTTCAGAGCCTCCGCCATGAGTAGTTTTTAATACAAATTGGTTTGGTAGCTGTTCCCAATCAATATCTTCTGGCTTTTCCCATTTTCCAATGGTAGGGATAATGTATTTATCTCCTATCAGACCAGCCACATAATCCTTAACGGTTGCTTTATCAACCATTCGTTTGTATTCTGGCCTGCGATTATAAATCTTAAGCCATTGTAATTTTTCGCTGAATGTTTTGGGATTATTTAAATTCAATTTATATCCCATCTTCAGGCGAAACAGCATCCTTAAATAGAGTTTGGTTGGAAATAGCCAATTAAACTCCATCAGCAAATTAGTAAACAACCTGCGAGGTTGTGTTAACGTTTTTAATCTCATTATTATTCGTTTTTATTGTTTCTTAAAATAATAGTCAAGCTTGTCTCTATGAGATTCGCATAAAATAAAGTCCTGAAGTTTCAACAACCACTTATAAGTTAAAAGCGATGGCAATAATCCTCTACGTTGCAATCCTGCAATAAAACGATTCTGAATAGGCTCTAGGACATTACGTATCCGCTTTGTCTCTAACTGATAATACTCTGCCGTTTTTTCTTCAAGCAATTCGCGGTTTGCAATAACCGTGTTGAGTTTTTTCAGTTCAACATAAAACGCATCATCTGGCAGTAAATGTACAGTAGGCTTTTCTCCACATTGCTCATATGGTTTTAAATAGATCTTATCTGGACTATCGGTATCCCAAATAACCATATAACCATAGTTCCAAATTTGCCCTGTTAATACTGGAACTTTGTCCATACAGAAATTACCAGTACCATATACGATTGGCTTATCTTTATATATTTCATAACCGCTATAACAATGCTGATGATGGTTCACCACAATATCAGCACCTGCGTCTATAAAAAAACGATACGTGTCTTGCATTCTCGGACTAGGAAGTTGATGATGCTCGTGACCGCCATGGACTATTATCAATACAAAATCGGCTTTTTTCTTGGCCTCCTGAATGGAATAATACTGTTTTATGGGATTAAGCGGATTTGCGCCATAATGATCTTTTGATGCTATTGAGAACTCATTCTCGCAACAATTGATGACCGCCAGCATTTTGTCATTCAACTGACGATATAAAACAGTAGCCGCCTTATCCAAATCTTTCCCTGCGCCTATATAATCTAAGCCGTTCTCTGTTAATACATTCATCGTACGTTCTACCGCTCTATCACCCCAATCGCGAATGTGGTTGTTTGCTAATGTTGCACATTTGAAACCTGCATACTTGATTGCATCAACGGCACAGTTTGCACAACGAAGATTCGGACCGCATTTTGGGATAGCCATGTCACCATCCTCAAAAATGGGGCTTTCAAAATTAACAAGAGAATAATCAGCCGATGTGACTAACTCTTTTATTTCTCCGAAAATAGTCTTGTAGTCGCTGTTTTCGACCAGAGGTTCTAATCTATTCCTGGCGACATAGTCACCTGCAATTAATACTTTCATTGAGCCAATTCCTCGTCAGTATATTTATAAAGAAAATCGGGTAATTCTTGTTCTATAATCTTTACGGCATCTGCATATTGTGGATACCTTTCCCAAGTTCGAGTACCTTTGATAGATATGGATGGATCGAAGAATTTTTTAGGTGTAATATGGTGGGACTTATCTATGCCTACAAAATCCAAAACCTTTGGTACCATCTCATCATAATGATATATCATCTCTTCAATTTTCAGATACATCACATTGGGGTTTTCTTTTCCAATTTTCTTACGTATGTCCCTAAAATGAACACAGAATTGATGCGGATCCACGGGCAACATGTGGTCCTGCATATTGCGCTGATTAATATATAGGTCACGCGGGTCACGATCTACAACAAAAGCTTTGACATCATCTACATAACGTAAATATCTATCAGGATTGTTGCCAGCAAACATCTGGTCAATCATTACATAATCTGCCTTCTTATTGGTTATCATACTTTGAGCAAGCTTCTCTGTAAAAGCCCTTGTCTTTTCCAGAAACTCTTCCTCTGTTGGCATCGCATGATAAATAGTTTCTTTAGGGAAATAGTTGCGTCTACTAGAAGGCCTCATTTTTTTAGGCAGAAATCTTCTTAAATGACTCATGATACGCACATAGTTAGGATAAAAAGAACTTCTCTCTCCTAAATGGCTCAATATATACCCTGTAAACTTGAACTTCAATAAACTATCAACATAGTCCTCACACATGGAATACCAATTCGGGCCATATACTCTGGCGTAACTCTTTTCTGATTGCTTACAATAACGCAAGAAACGAGAAATGGCTAGATCAATTTTCTTTCTATGCGGATTCTCTACCAGATGATATTCTAAATCCGAGACTCCATCTGTTTCCTGTAGAAATCGACTTTCGCACTCCGATTTAGCCTGAGCAACATTATCGAATTCGCGAAACAAATCATCAATAACTCCACATCCGGAGAAATGATATCCTGCTATAGCTATCTTTTTCATTAATCTTTTTTTCAAATTGTTATGAACCATCCTTGTTATGTTAGGCGTTATTTTTTAAAAAAGGAGGGGCAAGATTATCAGGTTTATTGAACCTTTTTCTTTATGAGAGACCCTGATAAGAGCCCGCCCCATTATTGTTTCATGTTTCAGGATTCAAGTTTCAAGATAAACATGGTTGGCAATGTTAATTGTTAACTTGTTAATTGTCGCGATTTCGCTTTACAAGTAGTTAAACCGCAAATTCCAACACTTCTTCAGGATAGAGGTGCTCTTTGTCTTGTACCCCATCAAACCAAGTGCATATATACAACGCAGGTGTTTCACCATACTTAGCCTTGTTTGCAATATAGTTAAAACTCAACGCCTGCGATTCTGCATCTTCACAAAGGACTGCAGCGATAGTCATATCGAGACCACCAGACTTCAGCCTTACAATATCGCCTTTATTGAACTTTAATTTTATTCTATAGTATATACCCTAAATGTTGCCAAACCTGTGGATTTGTGATTATATTCGCCACAATATTTGCAGCTACGTCCTCACCGAACCCCTTTAATTTTGCCAATATACTTTTATGTGCCTCTTGTGGGTCTTTTGTTTCTTCTGCTATCGCAAGCAACTCCTTGCGTTGCTTACCTGTTAGTTCATCTTTTGCTGCTTCCAAAAGAATTTTAACTATAACATCCTGTTGCTGATGCTGCTCCTGAGTCTGTGTTATATTGTTGTTAAGAATAATCGAACTCATAGATTCTTGATTAGCAATATAGGTATCTTCTTTTAATTTGGGCAAAGCTTGGAAAGCCTTAAGGACAGATAACACCTTATCAAAGGATTCTTTGCTGCAATAATTAAAGTTGAACCCCTTAACAGCCACCTCAAAATTAGGAATAACAATATCCCCTGGTACTTCTTGATTCAAGAATCGTATTACCTTTTGGCGCCAAATATGATACTCTTCAAGTTTACCCATCTTATGCCTAAGATCTATACTATCCTTGATAGCCTCACCTTCAGCAATTAATTCTTCTATTGACATTTCTGTTGTTAGTATTGATTGCGGTAGCCGAGAAAAAATCCAATCTCTTTGGAAAAGTGATTGACACCTATTTATATAATCGAAATGTGGCTTTAAGCCTCATTGAGGTTCTTATGACTGGAGCCTTGCTTCTGTCATTAAAAAAAAACGCTCTCTTCTTAAGACTCGCTGACGCTCGAATAAGCGGCAAAGCCGAGCGCGTCAGATGTGAGCGACACCAATATAGGGAAACCAAAGGAAGTGCAAGCACTTCCTTTGGTCTCTTACATATTCTTAGATGTGATAAACGCCCTCCAACGGACAGATGTTATGGCAATCCAAGATCACCTTGCCCTTCAGCTTGTCCCAATTCTGCTTGATATGGTCGTGCTTCACCATGATGACCACCATATCCACTTCGTCCAAGAACTGGTCGAAGACCAGAATCTGGTTCTTCACAATCTCCTTCTGAGTGAAGAAGGGGTCGAAGGTCTTCAGAGGACGGGCCAAGTGGCGCTCCTGAATATCCAGCATCTGGAGTGTGGGGCTCTCACGGATGTCATCGACATTCTCCTTGTATGTCAAACCATAGAGACCCACCTTGCGGTTGTCGGTAATTCCGTGCTCCTCCATAATCTCATGGATGCGCTCCAGTACAAACACGGGCTGATAGTCGTTGGTCTTCATACTCTCATCGATCACCTTAGCCAGCTGGGGATAGTCGCCCACGAGGAACCAAGGGTCAACAGAGATGCAGTGACCACCAACGCCAGGACCAGGCTGCAGGATGTTTACACGGGGGTGCATGTTACAGATCTTAATGATCTCGTACACGTCCATATTGTCGTGACGGCAGATGCGGCTGAGCTCGTTAGCGAAAGCGATGTTCACAGCACGATAGGTGTTCTCAACCACCTTGGTCATCTCAGCGGTACGGATGTCAGTAACGACAATCTCACCCTGGCAAAAAGAAGCATAATACTGCTTTACCTTCTCACCAATCTCACGACTATCAGCACCAATGGTGCGGTTGTTATGCAGGAGTTCATAAACCATATTGCCAGGGATGATACGCTCAGGAGCGTGAACAAGGTTGATGTCCTCACCAATCTTGAAGCCGTTGGCTTCAATCACGGGACGGACGAACTTATCAATGGTTCCTGGGCTAACGGTACTTTCAACAACTACAGTTGCTCCCTTGGGGCATACCTTCATGACTTCCTTGACGGCAGCTACAACATAGCAAGCATCCACTTTCTTGCTGAACTTGTCATATGGAGTAGGAACGCTGACAATATACATATCTGTTTTCTGATACTCGGTGGTGAACTTTATACCAGCCTTAACAGCAGCCTGGAAGAGTTCATCAAGACCATCTTCCTTGAAGGTTGTCTTACCTGCGTTAAGAGTAGCAACAAGTTCTTTGTTGTAGTCTGTACCTATGACCTCTACACCGTGAGAAGCCATCATCAATGCTGTGGGCAAACCAATATAGCCCAATCCAATTACGTTAATCATATTACTATTGAATTTAATTCTTATTTTCTCATTCGTTTTGGCAGGAGCCAAGCTTCTGTCATTTATTGTACCTCGTAACGATCTACGGCTTCGCCATTGAGGGCGCGAACAATGCGGTTACAGGCTTTGCCATCGCCATAAGGGTTGACGGCCTTAGACATCTTCTCATAAGCTACAGCATCATCAAGGAGAGTGCTAACCTCAGAGACAATGAGGTCGTGATTAGTGCCTACCAAATGGACTGTGCCGCTCTTCAGCGCCTCGGGGCGCTCTGTGGTATCACGCATTACAAGCACGGGCTTGCCAAGACCAGGGGCCTCTTCCTGAATACCGCCTGAGTCGGTGAGTACAACAGAACTCTTCTCCATCAAGTAAACAAACTCCAGATACTGGAGAGGCTCAATGAAGAAGAAATTGGGGCGGGTCAAGTCCTCGCCAAACACCTCGTGAATGGGCTTGCGCACATTGGGGTTGAGGTGCATGGGGTAAACGAAATCTACCTCAGGATATTTCTCGCTGAGGTCTTTCATGGCTGTCACCATGCTGATGAAGCCATCACCGAAATTCTCGCGACGGTGGCCGGTAATGAGCACCAGCTTCTTACCGCCATCAAGACGGGTTACATCGTAACCGGCATTCTTCAGCACATTGATTTGCTCGTCGGCCAACGCTTTGTCGGTCTTTAGCTTCTCCACCACCATATGGAGGGCATCGATAACGGTATTACCGGTTACGAAGATCTGGCCCTGAGCTTTCTCCTCTTGGAGGTTCTTCTCGCTGAGTGGTGTAGGCGCAAAGTCGTATGTAGCGATACGGCCCGTAATCTGGCGGTTCATTTCCTCGGGCCAAGGAGAATATATGTTATGTGTACGCAATCCTGCTTCCACATGACCAACAGGTATCTGCTGATAGAATGCTGCAAGTGCAGCAGCAGTACTTGTTGTAGTATCACCATGCACCAAAACGACGTCAGGTTTGCACTCCTTAAATACATCACGCATACCCGTCAAGACACGAGCTGTAACGTCATAGAGATCTTGACCCTGTTTCATAATGTTAAGGTCATAATCTGGTTTAACATCAAAAATGGTCAATACCTGATCAAGCATCTCGCGATGCTGACCTGTAACGCATACTATGGTTTCAAACTCATCGGGGTGTTTCTGGAACTCCTTCACCAGAGGGCACATCTTAATAGCCTCAGGGCGTGTTCCAAACACTAACATTACTTTCTTCATATATCGTATTTTGTATTAATCACGTTTAAAAATATCACGAGTATAAACTTTATCGATTACATCATCCAAGCTACTATCATAACGATTTGCAATGATGGCCCTGCTCTGATTCTTGAACTTATCAAGGTTATTTATAACCTGAGAACCGAAGAAGGATTCTCCATCGGGAATTGTTGGCTCATAGATGATGACCTCAGCGCCCTTGGCCTTGATGCGCTTCATGATGCCCTGGATAGCGCTCTGGCGGAAGTTATCACTATTAGACTTCATTGTCAAACGGTAAACACCGATGACACATTTCTGTTCACGATTGGCATCCCACTGGCTGTTGTCACCGTAATAGCCGGCCTTACGCAATACTTCATCGGCAATAAAGTCCTTACGTGTGCGGTTACTCTCCACGATGGCTGTCATCATGTTCTGAGGTACATCAGCATAATTGGCGAGCAACTGCTTGGTATCTTTAGGTAAGCAATAACCACCATAGCCAAACGATGGGTTGTTATAGTGAGTGCCAATACGTGGATCCAATCCTACACCGGAGATGATGGCCTGAGAGTCGAGACCCTTAACCTCGGCATAGGTGTCGAGCTCGTTGAAGTAACTTACTCGCAAAGCCAGATATGTATTGGCAAACAGTTTCACAGCCTCAGCTTCGGTCATGCCCATGAACAGGGTGTCGATATTCTCCTTTATCGCACCCTGTTGCAGCAAAGATGCAAAGGTCTTAGCCTTTTCTTCGGCCTCTGGGTTGCCAATGGCAGTGATGGCTGCATTCTCCTCGTCCCACTTCTTGTTGCGGTCTGTGGGGAATATCTTGGGATAGCCCACGATGATGCGTGAGGGATAAAGGTTATCATAAAGGGCCTTGCTCTCGCGCAGGAACTCTGGCGAGAAGAGCAGGTTGAACTTGCGACCCTTCAGTTCAGGGTCGGTCAAGAACTTCAAGGCGTACTTAACATACAGAGAACGACAATAACCTACAGGGATGGTACTCTTGATGACCATCACGGCATCGGGATTGACGCTCAGCACGAGATCGATGACATCCTCAATATGATGGGTATCGAAGAAATTCTTCTGAGGGTCATAGTTCGTAGGTGCTGCAATCACAACGTAGTCTGCATCTTTGTATGCGGATGCGCCATCGAGGGTGGCTGTGAGGTCGAGTTCCTTTTCCGCAAGGTATTTTTCGATGTAATCATCCTGGATGGGGCTGATCTTGTTGTTGATCTTCTCCACCTTCTCTGGAATCACATCTACTGCTGTTACATGATTGTGTTGCGCCAACAGTGTGGCGATACTCATACCGACATAGCCGGTTCCTGCTACTGCTATATTCATACCAATTAAATATTTATCTTGTTTTCAAATTAGTCGTTCCAATTTTAATTTATGTCAGAAGCACAGTTCCTGTCATTCGTTTTCTATCGTAAAAATGGGGGAGGATGAACAGTACTTGTAGAAACATACTGATCAATGCCCGCCCACTGCCTCACGGTAGTACATCGTTATTTGCTTTTATAAATGCACTTGGTGAACCAATAAGATTACGATGATGGTACAATCCCATGATAATGACTAGTTAAATTTCATTCTTCAACGATTCCGTCTCTAGACTGTCGTCTTCTTCCTTCTTATATATAAACTGTACGCGGCTTCAATGATGATTGAAACCGCAATGCACAGTTAAACAATGTTTATC
>JAEEGG010001286.1_pt1 | contig 68407 bp, 60 predicted proteins | sample 9134161 | NCBI WGS metagenome assembly JAEEGG01 (sample SAMN16246543, study PRJNA631951) | gut metagenome | biome: gut microbiome; feature: rumen; material: CR-attached | host: Bos | place: Iran: Karaj | collected 2018-10
CATGAAAAGCATTCTAAAATCTCGTCATCTTCGGCTAAAATTGGCGTTGCATCAGCATACATTCTGCGTACTTCATCGGCTGTGCATTTGTAGTCTCCTTCATTATTGCGTTTGTATGTTCCATGTTCTGGATTTGTACCGCAAAATACAGGACGCTGTTCTCGTTTGGCCCTGGGGATAAAGAATACTAAGAATTTATGTCCATCGTACTCTGTTTCTTGCACATCGTTGTTGGTTAGGATGTTTACACTGATTTTATTCCGATTGTTGACTGTGCTCCAAAACTCCTTTTTGTATTTTTCTACCATTGAGTCATCAATGCCTTGCAATATAAGCCCCGATGCGTTCTCCACTACACCGAGTATTATTGTGCCACCATTAGTGTTCGCAAAAGCAGAATATGTCTCCCAAAAGCTGCCCGGGAAGCCTCCTTTGGCTGTTTTGAATTCCAAATCATCGGACTCCTGTCCAGCAATAAGTTGTTCTATATAGTCATCAATACTTACCATACGTTCTCTTTATTATTTATACACATTTATCTCTTAGGTATTATCTCTATGTTGATTGGCAGTGCCATAATTTATTATCTGTTGCTTTTAAATATTAATACATTCAAAAAGACTCACACATTTACACATTCACGCAATCCCACATTCAAAAAGACTCACACATTTACACATTCACGCAATCCCACATTCAAAAAGATTCCCACATTCCCACATTAACGAATTAACACATTCAAAAGACTCCCACATTAACACATTCACGAATTAACACATTCACGAATTAACACATTCAAAAAGACTCCCACATTTACACAATCACGCAATCATACATTCAAAATAAAATAGGTCTCGTCTTCTTCCGATTTGTCATTTCAATTGTGTCTATTTGCACCTTTTGTTTCAACAAAATTGTACAAGTAATTCCCGATTCCGTTAATAATATTGTTTTTATCTTGGTCTGATAAAGAATCCGAATAAGTCAATTCTTTTGAGAAAATAGATTTTTCGAAATCATCATTCTTGGCGGAATATATATCATATTTGTAGCAAAATTGAAACAATTCAATTTTGATATAAATGGAGGTGCTCATATCTTCCTCTTCACCTTCAATGGAGAAGTTTATCATGTTGACTTGCGTTAGGTCGTATAGTGAAGATGTTTTATCCCATCTGGCAGATTTGAATATTGAATATAGCTCTGATAATTCAGTATCAATTCTTCCCAATAACGGTGAATATTCGTTATCCAGTATATCTGCTTTAATCTCATCAGAGAGGGCTGGTTTGTTTATTATGTTGGCATATTTTGTCTTTAGTTTCTTCTTCCAGTCATCAGCTTCGGAAATATCCTCTCCTTTCGCTGCTTTTATACTAAGACTCAATGATTGTTCTGTGCATTTTGTCAAATAATCCACCAATGGCTTTATTTGTTCCAATTCGGCATGGGCACCTACTGATGGTACTGCACCTACAGCAACATCACACTGGTGCAATGCAGTTAAATAGTTACTTTTGTCGTCGCTTTTCACGACAATCATTGGATACCCATGTTTGGCAAGTATATAGTTTACAATTAGGCGAGAGATTCTGCCATTGCCATCCTCAAAAGGATGAATACGAATATAACGGTAATGGAAAAGAGCAGCCAATTCAATGGGATTTATATCTTGACTCTCCTCAGCCTCTTGATACCATGCTAACAAATCGTGCATCAATGCCGGAGTTTCCTCCACTGATGCATACTCAAACAACTCTCCAGTGACCGTTTTTACTGAATTGGGGCGGGTCTTGTATATTCCAGCATGAACGGTATAAGGTTTACCCTCATTATTATAGGCAGTATAATCCTCACGAAGCATCGTTCTGTGTAGTTCTCTGATAAATGTTTCGGTCAGCGGGCGCTCACTGTCTTTGGACTCCATCTTGATGATGTTGAGACAAAGGTTGTGCGCTTTCATCTCCTCCAAATCCTTCATCTTGGCCGGTTCGGTCACCTCTCCGAATTTCAATAGCAATTCTGTTTGGCCATAAGTCAAAGTATTGCCTTCGATATGGTTGGAATTATAATTGAACTCCAGCATGAACTTCTGATCCAAACGCTGTTGGTACTCATCTTTCAGTGGCTGCAATGACTGCCATTCTTTGAATAGTTGGGCTATCTCATTCATAATTATATTGTTTTCTTTAGAAGAAAGAATTGTTTCAAATAGTTAGTTGGTTCGACTTCGTTCATTATTGTACTATTTATCTTTCTATTTTTAAAGTGCAAAGATACAATTTTTATTTTAGTAACACATCAATCTAATTCACTAACGCATTCACACATTCAAAAAGATTCCCACATTTACACATTCACGAATGAACACATTCAAAAGACTCACACATTTACACAATCACGCAATCATACATTCAAAAGATTTACACATTCAAACCATCTCTATTTCGGGTGCAAAGATACAGGTTTTATTTCAATTGTCAGTCATTAGTCTAACGGTTCGGGTTGGTCATCGTTGGGGGAGAGGGTGTCATTCTTAGGGAAGGTGAGGTCTTGGATGAGGTTCAAAAAAGCGTTCTGATTTGTTCCTCATTGGTCGCAGAACCCGAAAATGATTAATCACTATCAATTTTACATTATGTCAACAACCCATTTGCCTTCTTTTTTCCCACCTTCTCGTCTTAGCAGTCCCAGTTCTTGAAGTCTCCCAATATTGGAGATGGTGCCTCCTTCGGTTATTCTTTTGTCAGACGAAATGAAGTCATTGCGTGTTGCTGTGGGGTTAAGCGCAAAGAAAACAAGTGTCTTCATCTGCAAGTCCGTTATGGTTATGCCACGTTCTTCTAGTCTTTTTTGTATGGCTTTTTGTATGCTTGTAGCATCCTTTTGTATGGTGTTTTGTATGGTTTCATGGGTCTTTTGTATGGTGAGGTTTTGAGGCTCGCGAACAATGACTCCGAACGCAGTAACAAGGTTGACATTAAACTCTGCTTCAGGACTGCTATTATCCCTCAACAAGGCTTGTACTTCACTAACGCCATGGTTGAACATATTGACATATTTCAAAGTGCGCATCATCCCTGCCACCACACTGTTGCGGTAATCATTCACATGAGGGAAATTCTCAGGTCGGGCTTGACCATAAAGACCGCCAGGATTCATTATCTCTATATGAGTATCATACTGATACAGTCGTGTGGGCATATTTGACTGGTAGTCGCGGTGCATCACGGCATTCATCAATAGTTCCCGCAATGCCTTGAATGGATAGTTCTGCACATCCTTCTCCCTAAGGATACTCACTGGCACAGGCCGTTTCGTCACGATGCCGTCACGGATGAAATTTTCCAATTGAGGCAACATTTTGTATAGACAACCTTCAAATCGTCTTTCGTTCATAATCTCACCACCGTTGTCGTTGCCACGAAAACGGACAAACTGGATATAGCAGCCAGGCATATAGAATCCTGGTGTGAATCCAAACATAATGAGAGCAGCATAAGTTGGGCAGTCATATTGCATATTATATAGATGGAGAGACGCTAGTTGCTCTTTGAGTGACCTTTGGTCATTCGCCAACACTTCGGCATCGATGGCTTTAGGCAGATAGTCTCTAACAATTGTATCGGTATCAATGTCCTTAAGCGAAGCTTCTCTACATGGCCGTGTGTCAAAAGTGGGGAGACTGGAAGCACAACGTTCGGCAAGGATGCGTTCTTCTTCAGCACTGGCAATGTCACGTCGTGGACCGATGCGGATAAATGTGCGTCCACGATAGCGGACAGGGGTGTCGAAGGACGGTGTTACCTCCACCACCAACACATCGCCCTCATCCGTCACTACCTTCTCCGTACTCATTACTGGCAGTGGTAGTATATTTCCGTCCGAGCGAATACCGCTTATCTTTTTCATCAGAGCATCATCCACCTTCAGTCCGTTTAACTCACCGTTATCTTTCACACCGATTAAAAGATACCCCTTCTTATGGGAGCCTGGCATATCGTTGGCAAATGCACATATAGCTTCCTGAAACTTATCCATGTTGCCAGTGGAAGTTGTGAGTTCAATACGGAAACTCTCGTTTGAAGCAATAATATCAAATAATTCCTCTTTTGTCATATGTTGCTCTATTTCGGGTGCAAAGGTACGTTTTTTATTTTAGTTACACATTAACACATTCACGCATTCCTACATTCAAAAAGATTCACACATTAACGAATTAACACATTTACACATTCAAACAATCTCTATTTCGGGTGCAAAGATGTGGTTTTTATTATCAAAGTGCCCATGCATGCGGCATCTCGAAATCGTCTTGCACCTTCTGGTGTACACCATCTGCCGTGAAATACTTGTTCAGTCATTGTTATTCTCAGGTTGTATCAAGAAACTACTATCTGTGACATACGACTGTCTTTTGCTGTAGCCCTCCGAAAGATAAAAATGCATCATGACTAATGGTATTTGCGATTGTACTGTCTTCTTCCATATGACGATTGTCCTTGGTTTACAATTCTTTGCTCTACAATTTTTTTGTCTCTGTTAATAGGTGCTTACTTTCAAGTGCTCATACAACTTTAATTTCAACACTTCACCATTCGCGAACTCGAACTGGTACTTCTTGCGGTTGAAGTGTGGGTTATTCTTGTGGATAATGCGGTGGTAGTTAGGGCTGATAATTATGATATTGGTGGAGTCGTTGTTCTGTGAACGGGTGAAGTAATCAATGTGGTGTGCCTCAACTACACTATCACCATATTCGTTGCCAATTTTCTCACCACTTATTTCGTCACGATAGTCGTAGAACTTCTTTAATGTTAGTATAATGCTACGGTCAATCTTGCGATACTTTACTAATTGTTGCTTTTTCTCAATGGAGGCAAACTTGTCAGTCATGAAAAACTCATCATCGTCACTTTGTTCAAATAGTTCTTCGGGTACGTTACTAAGATCATTAGCCACTTGCACATATTCAGTATTAGAACAGCATTCTATACAGAGTACATCGGAGTATGGAGTGAGATAAAGCCTGATATATTCGTGTATGTCACTCGGCAACATAATCTGACGATGGTAGTTCTCCTTCAGCAGACGTTGGGCGGAGAAGTAAGAATAGCTTTCATGAAAGACGCTACGTAGCTTTGTGGCAATTGGGGATGTCTGGGTGTACCGTATTTGAATAATGTCTCTATGCCCAGGGAACTTGCGCTGGTCGAAGTTTTGGTTCTTTAGCGTTGCATTGTAGAACTCGCCATCAATAAGGATTTTCACCTGTTTGCCGACTCCGTGTTTCAATATGGAGGCATCCCATTCGTAGAAACGGGAATAGACGGAAATTGGTATTGCCAGTCCTTCGTTCAGTAGCGACCAGTTTACATCTTTCTGTAATATAAATCCATTTTCGTAGTTCATCAGTGTTAGTTATATCTTCCGTTTGTTTTCATCTTACTTTGGGATTACAAAGATACGAGATTGTTAATTATCTTTTCCATCAAAAACATAAAAACAAGCTTTAACATCTACCTTTTTCTCCCCACCTGTATCATCCAACAATGCATACAGTGGAATTATCTTACCATCTTCTGTGGGCTTTTCTGTCAGTGAAAATGTAAATATGGTAGGATCCATTCTCAGAATTGCGTTTTCTTGATAATTGCCAGAAGAAATTATGTTTTCAACATAATTTCTTAATCTAAGACCAATAGTTTTTTTTAGAATTTGTTGGAAATGTATTGCAAGTGGTTTGTATTTTATCATATTGAAACCGATGGATGATCCGCTTAGTGTATCTTTCATATAAGGGAGAAGTCTTTCGATAAAAGCAAGTTCCTCTGAACGATCAGTTTCCAAATGGAACAATTGTTCCATCTGTGTAACAAAAAGATGCTGGATATCTTTATCTGTGTGGGATATGGCTTCCCACAATTCGTCAATTGGAAGGGATAGGAACTGCTGCGAGTCAATACGTCTTGTATATTGCTTATACTTGTTTAGTTCGCCATTGCGAATAATGTTCATCAACTCCTCGTTTCCTTCTGTATCTTGTCTTTTTAAATATTCTTTATTGATATCGATAATATGTTTTTTGAGTTCCTCATACATTGAATCATAGGAGTTGTCTCTTCTTTTCCATTCGTACAACTCGTCTTCATAAATTGGACTCCAGTTGTTTTTTTGTTTGTCAACGGCTTCAAAAAAGATCTCATCATTAACGTCTTGACAAAAGATGTTGTTCATTTTTAACTCTAGGTACCTTGCATATAAAATAGATATATCCTTGGGGGAATATTTACCTTGTTTGAGGAACTCCACAACTTGAGACAACAATTCGTCGAGACCGGTATCCTCTATTTTTTTCCAATCCATCATTTTGATGAGGCATTGTCCATATTCAGTCTTACGCAATTCGATATATTCTTCCTCTATCTTTTTTTGCTCATTCTCAAATGTATCTTTGTCAAATTCCCCGTAATGGATATAATGTGCAATGGCTTCCGAAGGAAGTGATGTTTTCAGATAATAGCCATATTGAGTTAGTTTTTCAATAAATGGATTCTTTTCTTTATTATTATTCTCATACCCGCCTCTAGCAATATCAAAAATTGTAATTGTAGTATTCGGGGTCGAATGGCTGGATAGCCAGACCAGATCATTATCATTAGCACCAGACTTATACTCTATCGAATAAATACATGCAAACGAAAGAAAACCTTTGAGAAACTCGTCTTCAAACTCACAGTTTGATATTTCTTCAAAAACTTTATCAAATATATCTAGTACGAAAATTAGGGTTCTCAAGTTGTTGCATTCTCCAAGATAGAATATTTCTAAAATCAAACTCTTATTCGAGTCAATGAATGATCTGTATTTGGACGATTTATTAAGTAACAATTTATTGACAATACTGTCGAAAATCTCTTCCGTTGAAGGAGAATAGTGCAAAGTGTATCTTATTGTTTTTTCTTTGAATTGCTTGTATTCAGAGTCTTCTTTCGTTTCATTGCAGATTAAAATGACCTTGATGTTTTCTCTTTCGGCATAATAATTGACAATGCTCAAAACTTCTTTAGAAGACAACTCAGAGCGTTCCATATCATCAAGAATGAGAACTACATTTTTAGGTATTGGGATTAAGTTAAATAGAGTTATTAGTCGCTTGCTGTCAATACCGAAGTACTCTGCGAATCCACCAACAAAAGTAGATATTACTGTTTCTGTTTTCGGTTGGAGAAATCTGGGTAAGCCTCTCTTTTTTTTATTGACTGGGTCGTTGTCAGATAGTTTTATTTTTCGCTTTATTTCCAGTTGAATATTTTCTGCAGTTTTTGCCCCATACAAACTAAATATTATGGGGGAATATTTCTTGACTGGTTTTGTGCTTTTGCAGTCTATCTCTTTAATAGCATTGACTAAAACATTCTCCACATAAAATGTTTTTCCACTACCCCATACGCCATCAATCATTATGGCATAGTCAGTGCGTTCCTTTTCCAAATAGTCTTTAACAATATCCGTTATTACTTTTCCTTCCATATAGAAATTCGTTTATGATTTTCACTATCTCTATTCAAACACCTTTTTTACTCCTCGGTCATTATTCGTTCTTTGCTTATTAGAAACTGATTTTATGCTTTTTATAACGGGAATAATTAATGTGAACGAGAATCGAGAATAGAGAGTGTTTATGTGTTTTATTTTGAATTTGTTAGTTGGTGTGTGCATTATTAAACTCGGCTACCCATAGTGTGGATTGGCTTGCAGGAGGGCATCGTTTGGAAGATTTTTCCATTGATTAACTACCCGTTTTTGTGTTTGTTGCGTTTTACCCCATCGGCACACCATGCGCCCTATTTTGTCATTTGTTTAAAACTTTTAACTCGCAAAAATACAATTTTTTTTCAATCAGAGAAAGTTCTGACTTGTTTTTCTATAAGATTTAGGAATTGGGGACGGTACAAAGATACAATCATTTATTTCATATGGCAGAATCTTGGTGAACATCAACCACCATCTTGTTCCTTACTAAAACTGGCGATAGAGTACTCTTCACCTAAGGTACGCAGACGTAGTTTCGTTCGTTTTTCATTTCAGGCATCATAATGTAATAACTATGGCTTTATGCCATTGTAGAACCTTTTTAATAAATCAGGTGCCTTTATGACCTTCCCATCTTGGAATTACAACAAAGCAGTGGTCTCTGATTAAAGCACTATAGGGATGACCTGTCCCACTGCAATTCTAACTGCATCGTATATTTCTGTCTCAGCTGACTCGATGCTAACAACTAGTGAATACTTTATTCTGTTATGAACATTCTCTATTTTACGGAACTTCCACCAACCACTTTGAGGGAATACGGCTATATCGTTGCACTCGGCCAGTTCTCGTGCAGTACATTCAAACCAATCTGACTGTACTGTGCTATTTCCACGTAGCGTTATACCAATTTCCCAACGGTTGCAGTCATTCTTGCCTTTTTCTACCACAGGTCTTAGTTTGTTTTTGCGGGCTATGAACTGTTCCTTTGTCTCATGTGCTGTCTTCACATCAAATGTCAGACCTGCAGAAGATAGGCGGTATCTATTGTAATCGCTCTTAAAGCTCGGTGACGGCTCAATATAGTATGAAAGGGTCACTCGTAACTTAACCGTCTCATCATACATCTGCTCCAACAGTTCCTTAGGCCAAGGAAGAGCGTAGAAGTGCATTTCCTTGTATGTACCATCCGCCTTGAAGGGGATAAGTTCGTTTTCCACTATGAAGGTGGCGTGAGTGTCGTTGCTTACCAAAGCACGTTGCTCGTTGGGCACACCATAACCGCAATACTTCATGATACCTGAAGGGCTCTGAGACAAGGACTTCATCTCATTAGTCCAAGCAGCAGAATGTATCATCAACGCCCGGACAGAGAGGGCTGATATCTCTGGGTTAGCCGTTTTGATACGGGCTGCCAACCTTGCTGCCAAAGCGGTGGAAGCACTTGTGGCATCGAATCCCATCAAAGGCTCCTGATTGAAATCAGGACAGGTTGTAACTAAATCTAGCTCGGGGAGAACACAATTACCTAGCATTTGATGATGGGCAACATTGCCACCTTCCATTACTATATCAGGCTTTATGGTGTTACGTCGCCAAAACCATCGTGTCCTCGTATGAGGAGAAACTCCATTAGGTGGTGCTATTGCTGTATAGCCGTCATGTTCGCACACACTCATTTTTGTATAGGCTCCGACAACTATTGCATTCTGAGATTGGCCTGGCGACTGAATTGATGAGTTAATAAGAGTGGTCTTATAGTCATCAGCATCAATGGTGTCGGGCTTGGTATTACCAGCTGATATCACCATGAGACGGTCGCATTGGCCGCCATTAAACAGCGCCTTATCGATGGCCGCAGACCATGAGGTGGGAGAGCCGTCGTTGCGCTCGTGTTCTTCGGTAACGGCCATACAAGTTATCTTTGCACCAAGCTCTTCAGCTTTCACAATAGCATCTTCTGTTATCTTACCATATAGATGTTTCTCGTTCGGGATCTGCGAAAGAATCTTGACAGATGCAAGGGCATGATTGATCTCCAGATGGCCATGACGGCCAAGAAATTCCGTCAGGTCTCCATATTCAACCAGTCCAGCCATCCCCGTGCCGTGGTCTCCTTCGTGGAAAACATTCGTATTGGGTATTACCGTCGCGCGTCGATCATCTGGCAGGAACGGCTCCAGCATAGGATGTCCATTATTCACTCCTTGATCCAAGATTCCGACAATGACTGATTCATCATTGACATTCTGTACAACATCGTCCAAAATTAGGTCAGCCCATTCGCGCTGTTCTTCATCGTTGGCTAATAAAACGTTGGGGCTATAATAGCAACGAATAGCCTCCACATAGTCCAAAGAGAATGGTATTTCATCAAGCGCCTCTTTTGTTGCGTTAACAAGAAGAACGGTAACTTGCTCAAACTTTAGGAAAGACCTCTGAGTAAGGCTGATGCCCAATTGATTCAGAATGCGTTTTGCTTTTTCAATTTCCGCATCATCCACAACATCAAGCCAAATCTCAAAGCAGCCTTGTTGCAAAGGCCGTAAACCGTCATACTCTTCCTTGCTAGGAAATAAAGACCGGGCAGTTGCTGATGAAATGGTCTCTATTGAGTTAATAAGAGTTTGATTTTTAGGTTTCTTCCCCTCGGTAACGGGCTCTTCATACTTGTCAAGTTTCTTGGAAAGCCAACGACTGTTCTTTACTGGAAGAAAGATAGATGCTACTGAGGTTTCTTCGTTTTCTCTCTTGCCAATACTCATTAGACGAGCGCCAAGCTTGCCGTCGAGACTTTTGTAAGGAGGATACTTACCTTTAAGTTCTATATCCAGATATAATCCATCAGCAAAAGGCTGATTGTTGTCGCGGCGGTTATGAATCTGTTGCATGGCCTGACTCACACTTTCTTCATATTGCAATCGGATATTTGCAGCATGAGTCTGGACATCTCGTTCAATAGGTGTACCACTATCACCACCGTTTATGGGTGTGAACTCTATTTTATCAACATTACCTTCGTGGAGGAAGATGTGAGAATAGTTTGCCATACCGAAATATTATGCCAATTTGCGGCATTTGATGATGTTCGAGAATGAACTCTCGTCAATCTTTTTATTATAGAGCAAAGATTCCTTGCGAGCATCAGCACAGGCCATCTTAATCTCGGCGTGGCTCAAGCCAAGGCAATATTTTGCCAACGTGTCGAATGGAAGGCCTTTTACTCTACACAATTCACGTTTAAGAATTTCAGTAACTTCTGCAAGTTCAGGTAACTTATACTCAATAGTGTCATCAAAGCGACGGAAAAGAGCCTTGTCGAGCGCTGAAAAATTATTTGTAGCAGCTACGATAATGCTGGACGAATGGTCGTGTTCTAAAAGCTGGAGGAATGTGTTTAAGATACGGCGCTGCTCACCAACCTCGTTGTCCAATCCACGCTGTGTGCCAATAGCATCAAACTCATCGAACAAATAGACAGCAGGAATGTTGGAGATTACATCGAACACGCGGCCAAGCTTCAGACCGGTCTCACCCATAAATTTTGTCACAACTTTGTCGGTACGCACAACAACGAAAGGAAGATTCAACTCGGAGGCCAATATTTCAGCCGTCATAGTCTTACCTGTCCCCGAGGCTCCATATAGGAGTATCTTACGGCGATTCTCAAGGTTATACTTGTGCAGTTTGTCCTGCTCTATGTATTCTTTAATTATACGCTCAACATTCTTACTTATCTCTACCGCCACAATCAAATCTTTCATGCGGTAACGCTTATCGCAAACCATAAACAACTCATCCATGTCGTTGTTGATAGGGGACAACTTCATTATAGGCTTGGTTGGCTTGGAGGTGATAGCTTCATGGATAGTGGCTGCCGCCAGAGCATGACCCACCTTGGCTTCGGCAGCGGATATCTGCAAAGCTACTCGGCGGAACATTTCATCGTCATTGTTTACATGACTGCGAATCAATGCAACTATTTGATCTGTTTTTACCACAACGGCGTTACTTTTATTTTGCAAAAATACGACTTTTTTTTCAATTACGTAAGGCTCTGGCAGTTTTTAACATAAATGGAATGTTTATGAATGTGTTATTTTGTTAATGCGCTAATTCGTTAATCGACTAGCACATTCACATGGTATCACATTCACACAATAATAAGCGGTATTCTTTTCACCAGAAATGCCTAATATGTTTTGGATGTTTATCAGCCCTTGTTAATTCATGTTTGGCATAGTTTGAAAGACTTTACTTGCCTGAAGGATTTTGCCGTCAAGCATCTTTCCGTTTTTGTGTTTGCTACGTCTAACACCGTCGCTGCCCCATGTGCCCCATTGCTTGAGGAAGAGAGTGGAGCCTTGACACTCGGTCTGTTCTTGGACGGTGAGTACCCACTCTTCTTTCATCGGACGGGCTTGTGGGCCCCGTTCACCACCGACAATCTCTTCTGTCCAAACTCCGCCCCACGAACTGGATGGTTCGGTGACGGTGGCCTGTCGTTCATTATTTGAGACTGCATCAAGTGGTTTATTTATAAGATGATTAACTCGAAAAGTTCGTTTTTATTGCAGGAGTCAGTATAAAACTATTAGGCAGATGAGATTGTATCACGGATTGGAGGATACTCCACAAAGGGAGACCGAAGAAGAGAGGCTTGGGAGAGTGCTAATTCGGCAATGTGGGAATGCATTAATTCTACGGTGTCCGTTTGTCGAATATGCCTGATAAGTGCCTTACAACGGCTCCCTCTCGACGTTTCATTTCCTTGAGTTTATATTTCATCAACTCCATACCTACCCTTCCTTGATGATTTCCCAGTGGCCGTATCGTCTGCCGCCCACTCGTTTTATCTTGTTGTCTTCTTGCAACCTGTTCATATATCGCACCAGCGTTCTTCTGGGGATTCCAAGGGTGTTGGACAGATTGTCCATAGTGGCCGACGGCTCCGAACGCAGGGCATCTATTATCCTTAGTGCCATAGTGCCATCCATAGTGCCATCTGCTTTGGCACTATGGGATTCATCGCCCATACTATGCTTGTACTCCTCAATCTGTTTCAGCAGATTGTCACAGTGATGCTGGAGCATAAAGGTCTTGAACGTCTTTGAATCCTCCGCTTCTTCGCTTTGCTCAAGAGAACTGATGTATTGCTTGCGCTTCTCTTTCTTCACTATCGACGGCACTACGCCAAACTCGTATTGTATCATATTCATCACCAAGCGGCTCATTCGCCCGTTGCCATCGGCCCAAGGATGTATGTTCACAAGGCGGTAGTGGGCATCGAAACTCAAGTCATAGATGGCTTCTATGTCTGCAACATTTAAGTTTTTCCGTTCGTCATTGAGCCATTGGCAGAATTCCTGCAGACTGCTTGGCACTTTCTGATACGACAGATATGACCTTCCGCCTATGCCGGCACTCACATTCAATAGCCTCAACTCGCCTTTTGCGGCGGAGAAGTTGCCAGCCATCGTGCTGTATTCCGACCCTGTGTTTTTCATCACCAATGCCGAAAGTCCGCACAGCAGTTCCACCGAATAGTCGGTATGTTCGCGTGCATAGTCAATGCTTTGCTCGTAGGCAGCCTTGAGGTCGAGATTCATCATTTGCTCGATGAGCGGTTTCTGTGCACCTATTCCTTCGTCGAACAGCAGACGGTTCTCTATCTCCGTCACCGTAGAACCCTCGATGGCGGTGGAGTGCGTGATGATGGAATACAGGTAGAACTTGGCATAGTCAATCTGCTGGTCTATGCCGACTTGCTTGTATTCTTCATATATGGGTCTTATGGTCATTCTCTGATTTGACTTTTTGTGTTATCAGTCGCCTATTTGCTTTGCTTCGACCCCCTAATTTTGGGGATTATTTCAAGATTAGTGACAGGAAAAGTTGTGACTTGCCATTTGCATTTTATTATTTAATCTGCAAAGATACGATTTTTTTTCAATTATAGAGGTTTTTTGCCACAACCCTGATACAAACCGAACAATTCAACATGGCTTTTCCCTTTGTAGGTGTATAAGTAGTTCTGTTCCTATTTCCCTTTTAAGCAGTTCCATTGTATCTAATTATTTTACAGATGCAAGTATAATAAAAAATCACATTTTCGGCTAAAAATAACGCCAAAAAATCACATTTTCAGAAATTCAGATTGTTGTTGGCAGAGCGACTGCGGGGCTTCTGATGGCGATGATACGAAAGAAGGTGCCTGCTGTTTTTGGAGGAACAAGCGGGCACCTTTTGTGGTTTTGGAACATGCAAATGGGCGCTTAGGGCTCTTCTGTTTTCGCTTGATTGAGGTCGTCGATGGGGCGGGCGGTGGCACTCTCTTTGAGGTCGCGGAGGCGGTTCTCGATGCGTTTGAGGCCGAAGAAGGCAACGATGCGGACAATGCCGTTGGCAAGGATGCCAAGGCCCAGGAGGATGCCGAGGAAGGCACCGGTGGATTCGGGTTTGCGGATGGCCAGGAAGCCAAGGAGGATGCTGCACACACCAAGGAGGAGCATGACCCACCAGCGGTCGTAGCCGCCTTTCTTATAGTCGATGGAGAGGACGGCCAAGGATACGCCTTCGAACATCACCCACATGGCAAAGACCGCGATAAGGGCAATCTGAGAGGCCAGGATGTTGGTGGCCAGCATCAGGCCTACGATAATCTGGAATAAGGCCAGCAGGGTGGTGGAGCCGGCATTGGGCAGAAAGGCCTGTGCGCGGAGGCCGAAGATGAGCGACGAGATGCCCGAGGCCAAGATGAACAGCCCCATGAGCCATGCCGCTGAGACAAAGCCGGCACCTGGATTGAAGATACAGACGACACCGAGGGCGATGAGCAACACAGCGGTGACGATGAGATAGATGTTGATGCGTTTCATGGGAATAATATATTGATGTTGTTATGTTGATAAGATGAGTTCTATTAAGCTAAATGAAGGGTGTGGAATTATATCCAGCACCCTTCGTGAAAAACATTGCAGTCGGATTGATTAGCCCTCGATTTCCTTGCGGACTTTCTTGAAGGCCTCGATGCATTTGTCGAGGTGTTCGTGTTCGTGGGCTGCGCTGATCTGTACGCGGATACGGGCTTGACCCTTGGGCACCACAGGATAGTAGAAGCCGGTGACGAAGATGCCTTCTTCCTGCATCTTGGCGGCATACTGCTGGCTCTTGGCAGCGTCGTAGATCATCACGGCGCAGATGGCGCTCTCGCTGGGTTTGCAGTCGAAGCCCTCTTCCTTCATGCGGCGCAGGAAGTAGTCGGTGTTCTCGTGCAGTTTGTCCTGCAGCTCGTTGGTCTCGCTCATCATCTCGAACATGCGGATGCCGGCAGCCACCAGGCCGGGGGCCATGCTGTTGGAGAAGAGGTAGGGACGGCTGCGCTGACGAAGCATGTCGATAATCTCTTTCTTACCGGTGGTGAAGCCACCCATGGCACCGCCAAAGGCTTTGCCGAGGGTGCCGGTGAGGATTTCAATCTTGCCACGCAGGTTGTAGCGCTCGGTCACGCCGCGGCCGGTCTTACCCACAACGCCGGCGCTGTGGCTCTCGTCCACCATGACCATGGCGTCGTATTTGTTGGCCAGCTCGTAAATCTTGTCAAGCGGGCAAACGTTGCCGTCCATAGAGAAGACGCCGTCGGTGACGATGATGCGGAAACGGTTTTTCTGGGCAGCCTTCAGCTGCTCTTCGAGGTCGGCCATGTCGGCGTTGGCATAGCGATAGCGCTGAGCCTTGCAGAGGCGCACGCCGTCGATGATGGAGGCGTGGTTGAGGGCATCGCTGATGATGGCATCCTCATCGGTCAGGAGGGGTTCGAAGACACCGCCGTTGGCGTCGAAGCAAGCAGCATAGAGGATGGTGTCCTCGGTGCCGAAGAACTCGGCGATTTTCTGCTCCAGTTTCTTGTGGAGGTCCTGGCACCCGCAGATGAAGCGGACGGAGGCCATGCCATAGCCGCGGGCATCCATGCCTTCCTTGGCGGCCTTGATGAGTTCGGGATTGTCGGCCAGGCCGAGGTAGTTATTGGCGCAGAAGTTGAGGCACTTCTTGCCTTTCACCATGATTTCGGCGCCCTGGGGGCTCTCGATGATGCGTTCGTGTTTATACAGGCCGGCAGCTTCGATGTCAGCCAACTCTTTCTGGAGGTGTTCTTGAAACTTTGTGTACATAATTAAGATGTTTTATGTGTTTATTATTTTTGATTAACTTCTGCTGAGACCATCTTGGCGATGGTTTTGATAAGCTCTCGTGCGGGTTCAAGTTCTTTTTTGAGTTCTTCGGGAGATGTATTGTAGAAACAGTTGTAATCGCTTTCTTCCCGCATGAGTTCTAATCGGCGATATAGTTTCCCAAGCTCGGGAGAAATCTTATTGGTTTGTATATAGTGTTGATTGAGCATTACTCCAGCGCCTTTATGTGATTTGATTCTGATTCCGTCATGTATCAGTAATGCGCTGACAGCATGGAATACAGAATAATACAAGCGATTTGCAGCGGCATTCCAATAGCCTTTCTCTACAAGAAGGTCAACTTCCTCTTGAGTGGTGAATGCCTTTGCAATTTCTAGACTGATAACAGTGTCTCTTTTTTCCTTGTCCAAACTCATTGTAATACTAATTTTTCCTCCTCTACGTTGTCGTGAAAAGGAACAAAGTCCCAAGTGTTCCAGTCTTTTCTTGGATAGATGTGGGGGTTAATTTCTGCACCGATGCCCCAGCCCATTTTGCACAAAGGAAATGCAACGGTGTCCCAGTCATTAGATGTAATGCTGTCTTTGTTCAGCAAGATAAGCAGGTCGTAGTCGCTGTCGGGGTGAGCGTCGCCGCGGGCACGAGAGCCATAGAGCCACAGTGAGCTACCTTCGGGTAGGATTTGTGCGGCCACTTCTTTAATCCGTTTTATGACTTCGGACTGTTCCATATATCGCATTGCAAAAATACGAATAATAATTGATATGAAGAAAAAAAGTTTTATTTGCCCTCGGAAAGGCGTTGCGACACGATGCGGGCGATGTCTTCAGGCCGCAGGTGGGAGCCGTCGTCGCGGCGCCAGCTGCGGGAGGGGTCGGCCTGGTAGCGTGGGGGCACCTCGGCGGCCAACCGCTCAATGGCTATATCGGGACGCAGGCGGCGCAGGAAGTCGGCAACGAGCGTGACATATTCCTCCACCGTGAAGGGCGGTGGAAGGGTGGTGGGGTCTTCTTGCCACAACCGTTCCATATCCGAGCCCCGCAGCAGTTGCAGTTGGTGCAGTTTGAGGGTTTCGAGCGGCAGCGCAGAGAGAATGTCGGCCTGGGCCAGCATCTGTTCGCGACTTTCGCCTGGAAGGCCCAGGATGAGGTGGCTGCCCACATGGATGCCGCGAGCGGCGGTAGCCCTGATGGCTCGCTCGGTGCAGGCAAAGTCGTGCCCCCGATGGATGCGGCGTAAGGTGTCGTCGTAGCAGCTCTCGATGCCGTATTCCACCGCCACATAGTGCTGGCGGGCGAGGGAGGCGAGATAATCCAGCTTCTTGTCATCTACGCAGTCGGGTCGTGTGCTCACCACGATGCCGAAGACTTTGGGGTGGGAGAGAGCCTCCTCGTAGCGCAAGCTCAGCACCTCCAACGGGGCATAGGTGTTGCTGTACGCCTGGAAATAGGCCACATAGCGCGTGGCGCCCCGTTGTCGGCGACGGGCATGGAAACGGATGCCCTCGTCGATTTGCCGTGTTATGCTGCCCGCCGTGTGGCAATAGGATGGGACAAAGGCTTCACCGTTGCAGAAGGTGCAACCCGTAGAGCCGAGGGTGCCGTCGCGATTGGGGCAGGTAAAGCCGCCGTCTATGGCAATCTTCTGCACCGTAGTTCCGAACAGGCGTCGGCAGTAGTCGGCGTAGGTGAGGTAGGCTGTAGGCATGGAGATGTAGGAATGAGTTATTTTTGGCTTTGTTCTATGCGGCGAATGGCCACCTCGCGGGCGGCGGCATAGTCTTCGATTTCGGGGTCGAGAGCCACGGCCTGATCCAAGTGCTCCAACGCCTGACTGTACTGTTTCTGCTCTAAATAAAGCTCTCCGAGGCCGAAGTGGCACATGGCCTTCTCTTCATCGCTGTCGAAGAACTCTAACGCTTTTTTCAAGGTGGACTCCGCCTCGTTGAGGTGCTTCAGCTCCTTCTCGCATAGGGCTATATTGAACCAGCAGGCGCTGGAGTAAGGACCATCCTGCGAGTTTTCCAACTGCAGTTTGAAATATCGGATGGCCTCCTCGTATTGTTGCAGGTTCTTGTAGGCCACCCCTAGCAGCATGGCATAGTTCTGCTCGTCCTCCTTGGCGTAGGGCAGCAATGGTTGCAGCAGGGGTACCATATCGGCAAAACGCTTCGTGTTGAACATGCACAGGGCTACCGAAAAGAGGTCGCTGCGGCGATTCTCAGGGTCGAGGCCGTAGGCTTTGCGATACAGCATTTCGGCCTGTGGGTATTCCTTTCGGTCGCAATGCACGTCGGCTATATTGCTTATGGCAACCGCATACTCGGGATACAGTTCCAGCGCCTTTTGGTAGCACTTCAGGGCCTCGTCGTCGCGCTTGAGCTTGTGAAGGGCAACGCCCATGCAGTTCCAGTACTCATGGTCGTCGTCCACCTCGCGGGTCACCTTCTCGTAGCATCTCAGGGCCTCTTTGTATCGCCCCATCAGCATCAGGCAGTAGCCCTTGCTGCCCAGCGCTGCCCAGTCGTCAGGGTCGAGCTTTATCACCTGCTCATATTGCGGCAAGGCTTTATCGGGGTGCCCCGTTTCCAACATTGCGATGCCCAGCATCTCATACCCGCTAGGGTTCTTGGGGCTGAGCCGATTCATCTTCCGCACCGCAGGTATTACCTGGTCGTAGAGTCCCAGCTTCAGACTGCACCACGCATAGTTTGACCAAGCCTTCCAATCCTTTGGCATGCGGCGGGTGAGGGTTTGGGCCACCTCCAAGGCCTCCTCATAATGCTCCATCTGCACCAGCGCGTCGCCCTGCTGCCAGAGGGCGTCCTCGTTATTGGGATTGATGCGCTGTGCCTGCTCAAAACAGGCCAAGGCCTCCTCCCAGCGGTCTTGGTTATAGTAGAATATGCCCCATTCCACGTAGACGTCATCATTCTCCGGGTCCAAATTGCTGGCTGTGCGGTAGGCATCCTCGGCCTCTTCCAGCTGATTCATTTCGTCCAGGCAGTTGCCCAAGTTCAGCCATGTTTCGGCCGACCGGGGCTCCACTGCCAGCGAGAGGCGGTAGAACCGCAATGCCTCCTCCTGATGTTCCAAGCGGTGATGGGTCAGCCCTAGGTAAAACAACACCCCATCGTTGTCGGGCTGCAGAGCGTAGGCCGACTGGAAGTAATGCAGCGCTTTCTCTGGATTATCTTGGTCCAGTTGTTCTATCCCGAGTTCTATGTATTCTTCTGTCATCTTATTATGGTTAATAATAGTGCTTGCACATTTTCTTGCTTATGTCTCTGCATTCGTACGCTCTTTGCCATTGAGCTGCGGTATGTGGTGGCGTATATAGTCGGCCACCAAGGGCAACAAGGGCTCCTCCTGATAGGCCTGGGCAAGGGCGTCGTCCTGTGGGCCGAATAGGTTGAGGGCAAGGAGCTGTTGGTAACCGTCGTGGGTCACACTCTTCACGCACCGCTCCACCTCGTCCTTGTGTTGCAAGTATATTTCTCTTGCCTCCAGCACAATGGTGGCGTGGCGAGTGGCTCCCACAGCCAAAAGGCTGCTGTAGAGGTCTGTGCCGTCGTCGGGTTGGGAATTAAAGTTTTGCTCATAGTAGTAGAACCACTCCATGTATCTCGGTCCCTCCTCATGGTTCAAAAAGGTGGCGTAGTATATCACCCGTTCAAAGAGGGTGGTGATGTCCTCCGGTTCCTCAATGTCGTACCAGCTCAGCAGGTCGATGTCGTCCCACGTTGCTGCTACATCGTGGGTAAGATGCGGAGTAGGGGCATTGGATATGGAGCGTTCGAACTGCTCCACAGCATCCGACTCTATTTTGGCAATCCGTGCGTAAAAAGCCAATGCAACAATGGGAATCCATATCACCGCCCCAACTGATGCCCCAGCATGCTGCAAAAGTGCCATCAAGGCCACGCTGCCTAGGATGAAGGCCGACAGAATGCCGATGGTGCCCCATGGGCCCCAGGAGGCAGGGTAAGTCCAGGTGTAGGGCAGGTGGACCGTTCGGCCGCAATGGGGACAGCGCAGGGTGACGAAGTCGCCCCTCTGTCGGCGCACTTCGTCGGCAGTTGAATATTTCCCTTTCAAGAGGATGCGTTTGCCGCAATGGCATGTCAGGAATAGTCGCATAGAAAAGAAAAACCCTGTGGGGGTGTCCTCCACAGGGTTTCGATAAGAGAGGACTGTTTTTTTTATTTCACGATGAGTTTTTGCATCTTGCCGCCTGCAATGCCGTAGGCATACATGCCGGCAGGAAGGTCGCTGATGTTGACGGTGCCGTTGCCCTCAACAGGCATGCTGCGCACGGTGCGTCCCTGCATGTCGACGATGGTGAGGGTGGCAGGCTGCTCAACACTGTAGCTCACGCTGAACTGATGGGTGGCAGGGTTGGGAAAAGCCTTCACGCTGCTGTTGGCCAGCACAGGGTCGATACCCACTGTCTCGGTGTAAGCTTGGAAACGGACCAACACGCTGCAGTTGATGATGCTGTTGGAAATACGCAAGGTATAGATGCCAAAAGGACGCTCCACATTCTGGTCGATGATGATGTCGATGGAGAAACCGTCGAAGTCGGAGTTGGGGGACATGCTGAAGGGTGCGCTGGTGAGGTCGGCCACACACTGCGTGGTGCAGAGGCCCCAAGCCTCAAAACCATTGCGCTCCACCTCGGCCATGGAAACCACTAAGTCACGCAGAGTGCCTGAGGTCTGGTTGCGGAAGTCGATAGACTCGATGCTGTGGGCCGATTTTTCGCAGGTCACCACCATCGTGTCGCCGTTCTGATAGACGGTACCGTCATAAACGAAACCAATCTGGTTTTGTGCATTCAGCACCACAACGCTGCAAAGCAGCAGGGCTAGAGATAGAATTTTTTTCATGTTATTAGTATTTTATTTGTTGTTATTCTTTTTGCAAAAGTTCGTCCACTACTTTTTTCACCCCTGTGCCGGCTTTCTCCTGAAAGATGGTGATGGGCCTTGAGATGGGTACCGCCTTGGGGTCCACCAGATAGCAGGGCGTGGACTTGGGCACATAGTGGATGAGGCCTGCGGCGGGGTAGACATTCATTGAGGTGCCTATGACGATGAAGTAGTCGGCCTGTTCGCACAGCTCGGCGGCAGGCTCTATGTTGGGCACCGCCTCGCCAAACCACACGATGTGGGGTCGCAGCTGGGCCCCGTCGGGGGCTTTGTCGCCAAGGTGTATCTCTTTGTCGCCAATCTCCACAATCAGGTTGTCGTCGCGGTCGCTGCGTCCTTTGGTCAGCTCGCCGTGCAGGTGCAGCACTTGGGTTGAACCAGCCCGTTCGTGCAGGTTGTCGATATTCTGGGTGATGATGTGCACGTCGTATTTCTCCTCCAGTCGCACCAGCTGGCGGTGGGCTTCGTTGGGCTGGGCCTTGAAAAGCTCGCGGCGGCGTTGGTTATAAAAGTCAAGCACCAGCTGGGGATTGCGCAGATAGGCATCGTAGGTGGCCACATCTTCCACGCGGTAGTGTTCCCAAAGGCCGTCGCTGTCGCGGAAGGTGCTGATTCCGCTTTCGGCACTCACGCCGGCTCCGGTGAGAATGATTACTTTTTTCTTCATGTTTTTAGGTTTATGGGGTTGTAAGAGGGAATCGGGTTTGTTTGGGTGTAAGTGAGTCCTATGTTATTTCTCTAAGATGGTGAAGACGGTGCGGCGGTTTTGGCGGCGGCCTTCGGGGGTGGTGTTGTCGGCCACAGGCTCTGTTTGGCCGTAGCCTTTGTAGGTGAGGCGGTCGGCTGAGATGCCTTTCTTCACGAGGTAGTCATAAACTGCCTTGGCGCGTTGCTCCGAGAGTTTTTGGTTGGCTTCGGGGCGGCCGACATTGTCGGTGTGTCCGCCCAGTTCGATGCGCATGTTGGGGTGTTTCTGCATCATCTCCACCACTTTGTCCAGCTCGACTATCGACACGTCCAAGAGGGTGTATTTGCCAGTTTGGAAGAAGACGTTCTTCAGCGTGATGCTCTCGCCCACTTCCAGTTCGGGAGCCACCTCGGTGATTTCTTCTTTATATTCCACGGGTTCTGGGCGCACCTGTTCGGGCAAGGCGAAGCTGTAGAGGTCCAAGCCTCCCTGTCCGCCAAATTTGTCGCTGCTGAAGAAGGCGGTGCTGCCGTCGGGACTAACTATCAGCGAGCTTTCGTCGCCCTTGGTGTTGATGGGGTAGCCCAAGTTCTGGGGCTCGCTCCAGGAGGTGTCGTCGGTGCGGCGGCACATAAAGAGGTCCAGCCCGCCCATGCCTATGTGGCCGTTGCTGGAGAAGTAGAGTGTGTTGTTGTCGAAGGAGATGAAGGGACTCTTCTCGTCGCCCTTGGTGTTGATGCCGGGACCCATGTTCACAGGCTTGCTCCATTGGCCTTCCACCAAAGTGCTGCGCCAGATGTCCATACCCCCGAGGCCGTCCTTGCGGTCGCTCACAAAGTAGAGTGTCTGTCCGTCGATGGAGAGGCAGGGCTGCGACTCCCATCCGCCCGTATTCACGGCAGGGCCTAAGTTTTGCGGTTGGCTCCAGCCGCCTTCTTTGCGGTAGGAGATATATAGGTCGCAGCGGCCCATGCCGTCTTTGCGTCCGCAGGCGGTGAAGTAGAGGATGCGGCCGTCCTGCGAGATGCAGCCGGCGCCCTCGTTTTCTTCGCTGTTCAGCGGCTCGGCCATGCGCACGGCTTTGCCCCATTGACCGTCACGCTTGCGGCTCTGGCAAAAATCCTCCGCCATGGCCGGGCGGTTGTAGCGGGTGAATATCAGCGTCTGCCCGTCTGCCGTCAGGGTGGGCAAGTACTCGTCGTCCGGACTGTTCACCCCGCTGCCCAAATTCTCGGGTGTGAAAGGCACGGGGTTGGCCAAAGCCTCGCGGCGGAAGGCGATGCATTTGAGGTCGTGCTCGGCACCGGCTCCCCAGCGTTTGTGCTTGCCTTTGTCTGTGTGCAGGAATGTCTTCAGGTGGCTTTCGGCTTGGTCGAGGCTGTCGTGGTCGAGATACCATGCTGCCATGGTCAGGTGTACCTCGGCAAAGGTGGGTTCGGCCTTCAACGCCTTATTGAAGTGTTCGAAGGCTTTCTTGGCATTGCCGTCCAGCAGCTGCTGGCCTTTCTCAAATTCGGCCACGGCTTTCTTGTTGTCAACAGTGTACTGTGCCAGCACCATGGGAGCCAGCATCAGGAGCGTGGTGAGGGTAAATATATTTTTTATATTCATATCATGAATATAACGGGAAACGGGTTGCTTTATTGTTTGAATTGGAAATATGAATGAATGTCGGGAAGGCTCTTGGGGTCGAGTGCGGGGGTGATAAAATCTTTTAGACGCTTTATGGAATCGGCAGGGATAATGGATTCCACATCAGACTCTTCAAGGAATTTTTCCAGGTCTTTATCGGAGATATTCATCAATTTCATATTGATGGAATTGCATACACGTATTTTGTCGGCGAAATACATGTAATAGTCTGATCGGTCGTGGATATTCTGTAGGATTTTTCGGTATTCCTCGTTGTGTAGATATTTTGAATATAAGGAATTGCCGGAGTAATTTTCGGGGTGTTGATTTACTTCACGAATGGGTTGGAAGTAGGATTCGATATAATTGTTATAGTTGTCTTCAACAACTTTTATGAGGGAGAAGCATCTTCCGACGCTGTTGATAAAGCCGAAGTTATCCATATCTTTCCATGTCTCGATAGTGGAGGAGAAGGCTGTTTCTATGGTTTTGTCGAGACTGATCATGTCTGGGTGGCGCATAGCGGAGATGATGGGTAGGTTCTCGGGATTGTCGAGAGAGTCCATCGGAATACTTAACATATAGGTTGCTATGGTGTCGCGCCTTTTCATCTCTGAGGAGAGGTCTTCCAACTTTTGGGCACAGGATTCAATATGACTAATCACCATCATGGCTGTCATTCGGCGAGACTGAGCCTGATGATGCATTTGTATCAAGGTGCCAGAACCGAAAGTGAGCAGGATGGAGATGGTGGTGCCCAGGAAGGTGTAGATAAGGTTCTTCCAGAGATTTGACGACTTGTCGACGGGTGCAGGGTCGTTGAAGTTGATGGGATTTTCCATAAATATTGGTTAAGGCAAAGGGTTTCCGCTCGTGATGCAGGAAACCCTTTGATAGATGATGAATGACTTTATTTTACCAGATTGAAGGTGTCGCTGGCAATAACGAACTCCTCGTCGGTGGTGACCACCACGACGGCCACCTTCGAGTCGGGGGTGCTGAGGATGAGGTCCTCGCCCATGACGTTGTCGCTCTTGGAGAGGTCGACATTGATGCCAAGGCATTCCATGTTCTCAAGAATGGGACGGCGCATGAACCAGGCGTTCTCGCCAATGCCGCCGGTGAAGAGCAACAGGTCGCAGCCGCCCATCTCGGCCATGTAGCCGCCTATGTAGCGTTTCACACGCTGGGCAAACATGTCGAAGGCGTAGGTGCAACGCTCGTCGCCTGCGTCGCGTCCGGCACGGATGTCGCGCATGTCCTGTTTGCCGCCGCTGATGCCCACGAGGCCGCTCTGTTTGTTGAGAATCTTGGTAATGTCTTTCCAGTCCTTGCCGTTCTCGGTAATCTCTTTCTTGATGATGAACTCGATGACGCCGGGGTCGACATCGCCGGGGCGGGAGCCCATAATCAGGCCCTCCAGCGGGGTCATGCCCATGGTGGTGTCGAAACTCTTGCCTTGCTTGATGGCGGCAATGGAGGCACCGCTACCCAGGTGGCAGCTGATGATGTTCAGTTTGGTCCAGTCCTTGCCAATCATCTTGGCAGCCTTCTCGGCCACATAGCGATGGCTGGTGCCGTGGAAACCATAGCGGCGCACGCCGTACTTCTGGTAGTATTCGTAGGGCAGGCCGTAGAGGAAGCTCTTGGGGGGCAGGGTGCTGTGGAAGGCCGTGTCGAACACCGCCACCTGTGGCACGCCGGGCAGCACCTCGCGCATGGCGTAGATGCCGGCCAGGTTGCCGGGGGTGTGCAGGGGCGCCAAGTGGGTCAGCGACTTGATGGTTTCAATCACTTTGTCGTCGATCAGCACGCTGCGGTCGAAGGCCTCGCCGCCGTGGGCGATGCGGTTGCCGACGGCACCGATTTCTTTGAAATCTTTTATCACGCCCATCTTGGGGTCAATCAAAGCGTTCAGCACAATCTTGATACCCGCCGTGTGGTCGGGGATGGGCAGCTGCTCATAGTGTTTCTCTCCGTGGTACTTATGGGTGAATTCGCCCATTTCCAAACCGATGCGCTCAAGCAAACCCTTGGCCATCACCTCAGCGTTATTGGCCATGTCAACCAGCTGATATTTGATTGACGAACTGCCACAATTAAGAACTAATATTTTCATTGTTCGATTTAAATATTTGATAATTATTAATTTCTGTCAGTCAAGCCTTGCAACTTGCGTCTCCAAAAATACAAAAAAAATGCCACATATTAGAATTATTTTTGGCAACTTGGGATAAACCCGAATGACCGATTTGGGATAATCAAGCGTGAAGATAGGAAAAACGCGACCCGAGGGGACGCGTTTTCCATGAGAAATGAAAGGTAGGTGTAGCTTCGCTCTACATTCGACCCGAAAACGAAGAATGGTCGAAGATTGAATGAAGCTACTACGCTTCTTCATATGTTTTATGTGTATGTGTTTTATTTAACATACTCAAAGTAGAGGGTGGTGGAGTCGATAGATCCATAATCTTCTGCGTTGTAGAGTGTTACGGCGGTTTGGGTGAGAGGCCATTGGCTGTCGTAGGTGTAGGAGTAGGTTATTTCGTCGGTAAATGGGTAGCCATCTCCGAAGCGGGTTATTGTGGTACTTTTGGTCATGTTGTTTTCATTGAAGACGCTAAAAGAGCCATCATTCATTCCCAAGAGGAAGTTGTTTTTGAATGGATTGCATTTGTCGTCAAACTCAAACGTGGCGGAGAGCGAACGGGCTTCGGGTCCCGTCATTCCAGGAAAGAGATAGTTGGCATTGATGCCTGTAACATTGTCGCCCGTCCAGGTGAGTTCCATGGGAATGCTGACCATTCCATCGGCACTACCCTTGGCTGCTGCCTGCTGGAGGGTGGCAAGGGCTTTGTTGGCCTTTTCGGCCGAAGGCAGGATGAAGCGGAAGAGGATTTTCTTCATTTGGTTGACGGAGGTTTTATTAATCAACAGGTCCTCAAAGGCAAAGACCACTTTGGTGACTTTGTTTCCTTCGTGGGTGAAGGTGTAGGTCTCGAATGGGTTGTTGTTGCCGGTACTGAAGAGTTGTATCTGTTGCAATTTCTTTCCGTCATAGGTGAAGGTCATGTATTCATTTTCCGACTCGATGCGTTGAATTTGGTTGCCGTCGTAGGTAAAAAGAATATCATCGTGTTCCCTGTCTTGGTCGTTGGGAGCGGGACTGATGGGGTAAACGGTAATTTTGGACAGTTTATTACCATCCCAGGTCCACTCTTCTGAAAGTTGCTTGTCGTAGTTGAAGGTGTTTTGGTTGTAGAGGGTACCTGTTTCGGGGTCATACTGACCGTAGTGGGCGACCGAAGAGGTGTAGATTTTGGCATTTTTCTTTTTGGGGTTGTAAACGCCCTCTTTCTCGGTACATGCCGCAAAGAGCACCATTAGGACCATGCTGGCAGCGAATAAGGTTTTGTTTTTCATTTTGTATTGTATTTGTTGTGGGAATCCGTGGTTTTGCTTTTGTTGCAGCTTTGGCTCGGACTCCCTTTTAGGCCATGCGGCAACTATTGGTGGTTTCTCAGGGCATAAGGCCCTCCATCAACTCGTCTTTGTATAATAAACGGATGAGAAATCATTTCTTCACGCTGCGGATGGTTAAAAATTCTAAAAAAAGCCATGCTATTTTCCTAAGCGGTAGCAGGCGCCGGCTACGAGATGGTAGTGGAAACCTGTTTCCAGCGCGCCATTGGGGAATCCGAAGGCTCCATAGTAGGTGCGGGCGTAGAGTTGGAGACGCTCTATGGGACAATAGCCGAGACCTATGCCAAGGCCTAAGTCGAGGTCGCGAGGGTTTTTGCCCACACGGCCGCTGAGGGTGAGGTCGAAGGGCGTTTTCTGCTTGTAGAGCAGGGGCAACACATGCAGCGTGGCCTCCAAACCAAAAGAGAAGGTGGGTTCGTTGACAAAATGTTCAAAGAACGAGTTGCCATATTCGGGCGTGTATTGATCGGCCCACCTATCAGCTCCGCTATGATGGGATCCATAGTAGCCAATAAAGGTGCCGAGAGTCCATTTGCGGTTAAGGTCATAGGTGACCATCAGGTTGGCGGAGTTGTTGGGGTGGTTGCGGAATAGGCCACTGGGATAATGATAGCTGGGTTCGACGGTGTGGCAGAACTCAGCGCCCACGGTGAGGTTGTGCCAGAATGGGCGGTGCCAGAAGTTGGGTTGCTCTTCTTGGGCTTGGCAGACAAGGCTGACCAGGAGGAAGGTTATGATGAGTGACTTTTTCATGTTTCAATCCGTATTAATCGTGTAACCATATTATTATAAGGTCAGCATCAGCCCCATGCGGAAGGGGTAGGCGGGGACGATGCCGTTGGAGGTGAGCGAAAAACTCCAGTCGGGCGAGAACTGCACCATCATGCTCCATACCGACCAGCCGATAGAGAGGCGTATGTCGGTCATGTATTTCAGGCTGATGCCGTTGTTGTGGTAGTCGTTGATGACGAACCCATCCAACTCGTTGCCCGACTCCTGCCACTGGCAGTAGCGGCTGAGGAGTGTGCCCTCTCCAAGTCCGAAACTGGGCAGTAGGCTCAAGCCTACACGGAAACCTTTGCGGTGGTTGCGGTCGGCATAGTAGGTGAGTGTTAAGGGAATGGTGATGTAGCGGGTGGTGAGCTGCGTGCTCCAGAATTGCAGCGAGTCGCCGCCGCCAAAGGGAGGATTCATGGGGGTAAGATAGCTGTTGGCGACATAGCCCTCATAATGTTCAGCTCCTGCAAGATAATCCAGATAGGGGTCCTTGAATTTGAAGCGGTTGTAGGTATAACCCACTCCGAGGCTCAAGGCAACATGTTTGCGACACACAAAGTCGTAGCTCATCTCGGCTTGGTAGTTGCTTAGGGCGGTCTTCATGGTAGGGAAGGCGATTTCCTCGTCGGGATAGGTGTCTTCTTTCCAACCAAAGCCCGACATGGTGGTTCTTCCGGCTCGCAGCAATGCCGCTGTGAAGGAGAAGTGTAGGCGTTGGTTTGGGCGGTATTGCCACAGGAAGGATGGCCTTTTGCCATCGGTGGTATAATTGTCGAGCCCATGCTTGCTAACCTGTGACTCCCCGTTGCGGATGCCGCCATAGATAATGGCATGGTCTTTGGTGTTCTCCGAGTAGGTCTCGGCCGTGTAGCTTTTATAATAGATGATAGAGGATTTCTCAGCCATCATCAGCACTTCTTCTGCCACCAAAGGTGCTGTCAACTCCACCATGCTAAAATCGTCACTCTGAATTTGTACACGCCTATACCTCAGGGTGTCGCTATGGGTGCTGACATACACGTGGTTGTAGTAGCGATTTGACAAGTACAGGTCGTCGCGTCGGGTATGTATCTCTACTATCCCGTTGCGCCCATGTCCATACACCCACAGAGCGTTGACGGGACCGTTGCTGTTCAACTCGAAGAATGGATGCGTCAACATGGCCGTATCGCTCCAAAGGGGATCGCTCAACGCCACGTAATCTACTGTGTCTTGATATAAAACCACCGTGAGATAATAGCCTGTCACGTTTATATTCAAATATTTCTGTGAGCTGAGATCCAAATACTGCACCATTTTGTTGGGGGGCTGTGCCGATGCGGTCAAGGCGGTTAGTAGCAGCAAAACAAAAGCTATTTGTTTCATCTTTTTCATATTAATGTATTTTTTGTTGTCATTATTAGTCGCTGAGGTTGTTGGTCATCAAGGCCAGAAGGGGCTCCACTATGGCCTCATGGAAGGTGTTGCGGAGGGGCTCCTCAATCTTCACCAGTTGCCGTGTTTCGGTGACGGTGGTGTGGTTGGTAGAAAGGTTGTCGGGCCCCATGGCCACCAGACGGTGAGTTACAATGATATGAGTGGTGGGTTCTTTGGTGTCGTTGGGTGTGGTGAGATTAGGCAGGGGCTCACTAAGGGTTGAAGGAAGTGTCATGGAGTCGGGGCGGGTCATGGCTATGTCGGGCAGGGCAGGGGTGGTAGTGGCCTCGAGGGTGGTGGTTGTTTTTTTATGCGATAGGGTGGTGTGAGTGGCTGCGGTGGGAATGGGGGGGACGATTGGAGCAGCATCCTGTGTTGGGGTGGCGACCTCCTTAAACGGCTTGTTTTGCGCCACCAAGTTTGTTCCGCCTTCCACCGCGGTGGGTGTCATCAGGTGGAGGCCAATGCCAACCAGCAGCGCCAAGCTGGCGGCGGCACTAAGGGTCAGCCATAATGTGCGGCGGCGACGCCGTTGTTGGAGGCGGGCGATGTTGTCGTGTAGCGTCTGCAACGAGATGTTGGCAAGGCTTTTCTCCATGGTCTCATTGTCTTGCTGCCACGCTTGGCGGTATGGGTTTAAAAAGGTGTCTTCCTGCATATCCTATTTTCCTTTCAACATAATTCTTAATCGTTTGACAGTTCGGTTGTAGCGCACGCGGAGTGAGTTTTCGTTCTGTCCTGTCTGTTGGGCAATTTGGTGGTAGTCGAGACCGTCAAGCCGGGCAGTAATGAGCAGTTGGTCATCAGCAGGCAGGTGGGCAATGGCTTCGTAGAGGTCGTCGATGCGGCGGGGTGTTTCCTCGGTACTTCTTTCTGGGAGGGTGTCGCCGAATACCAGTTGGGGTCGCCGTTGGTCGGCGCGGATGCTGTCGATGGCTGTGTTGATGGCTATGTGCCATAGCCAGGTGGCTTCAGCGCTCTCCTCGCGGAAGGTGTCCATGCGTGTCCAAACCTTGAGGGCGATGTCCTGAAAGAGATCGCGGGCCTTTTCGCCATCATTTGGACAGTAGACCTGACATACCTTAACGATCAACCCCTTGTTGCGGAGCATCAGCTGGTCGTATCGTTTCAGTTTCTCTTTCTCAGACATTCTTTTTTAGGTAGATTTTTTTGTTGCTAACCTGTTTTTGCCTTTTCTGTAATAAATAGACGTTTGTTTGCACCCAAATGTTACAGGGGTGAACAATTTTTTGGGGGAAGGCCTTTCCTCCTCGGGTAGTGAAAAACTAGACAATGAGTGACTAATGTGTTGCACGTTGGTTATTGGCAGCCCTCGGGAGTGCATACTTGGGATGCATAGTTGAGAGTGTCAACCTTGGCGAAGTCGAGCTGGGTAATAGGCACCGTGATGTCGCCCAACTCGGTGGGGCCGAAGAGAGTGGTGCCATCGTTGGCAATAGTGCAGGTACACTTCATGCGGCCTTGTGGGTCGAGCAACAGGGTGGTGGGGACCCCGACGACGTTGGTGATGATTTGTTGTTGTGGTGCGATGGCGTTGACGATGTTGTTGAGGCGATTGTCTGCTACGTCGAAGCCAGCCTCCTCATAGCTCTCGCCATAGTGGTGGAAGAGGTTCCAAAGGAGGACGAACATGTTCTTCACTTTCAGGGGACGGTATTGCGGAAGGGTGTCGTTGATCCAGTAGCGGGGTGAGTCGATGTGGTATTTGGTGAACACCTCATCCATATATTGGGCCGTGCTGTAGCTCTCCTCCACAAAGTACCAGCTGACGGTGTTGCTGTCGTATTCGGCCATCTTTTTGGGGTAGAGATCGCGCATGTTGATGATGCAATAGCCGCAGCAGGAGCTGGTGAGCACTACCACTTTGTAGTGGGTGGTGTCGGCAGCAACTATTTGTCGCAGTTGTTCAACCGTTACGGGCGTGAGGTTTTGCATCTGTGACACTTTGCGATAGTTCCTCACCGTCGGTTTCTCCATCACGCATCCTGACAATAACAAGATGCCCAATAAAATGGTTGCGGTTGTTGTGAGGGAGTGTTTTCTTGTTTCTGTGCTCATCGGATTTTGCTTTTTGAGTGTTGTTTCTTCGCCGGTTACCTATAATAAACGTCTTAGTACCCTCAAATATTACACCTATGCTAAAAAAAACTTTATGGGGACCCTTAAGTGCTTTCCCCAAGAACATATCTGCCCGAGGTGAGAGCCAAAAAGGGTCCTTTTGAGGCTTCCTCTCTTTTGTCTTGCATAATATCACACATCTTTTGCTGTCCATGTCACGCAAAAGAGGAGTCCTTGCCCCTGCGGCTGGGATTTTTCCCCCAAAATGACAAGCAAAACTTCGGAAAGACACGCCAAAAAAGGCTTGCAAGTGGTTGCACAAAAAGCTTGAAAACGCCTGCAATAGTTACAAAAACAATACATGACATTTTAAAAAACAGGCTATTCAAAAAAAAAATTGTATTTTTGCACTTTTGAAAATATTATTATAGATATGCAACCTTTATTGATTTACAATACCCTTTCGCATCAGAAAGAGCTGTTCACGCCTGTCACGCCCGACCATGTGGGCATGTATGTGTGCGGTCCGACCGTCTACGGCGACGGTCATTTGGGCCATGCCCGTCCCGCCATCACCTTCGATGTGCTGTTTCGTTATCTGACCCATATCGGCTACAAGGTGCGCTATGTGCGCAACATCACCGATGTGGGACATTTGGAGCATGATGCCGACGAGGGAGAGGACAAGATAGCCAAGAAGGCCCGCCTCGAGCAGCTGGAACCCATGGAGGTGGCCCAGTACTACACCAACCGCTACCATGCCGCTATGGACCGCCTAAATGTGCTGCGTCCCAGCATCGAGCCACTGGCATCGGGTCATATCATTGAGCAGATTGAGCTGGTGAAGAAAATCATGGATGCCGGCTTTGCCTATGAGAGCAACGGCAGCGTCTATTTTGATGTTCGCAAGTACCACGAGCATTTCAAGAACTATGGGCAACTCTCAGGCCGCGTGATTGACGAGATGCTCTCCACCACTCGTGAGCTGGACGGACAGAGTGAGAAACGCGAAACGGCCGACTTTGCCCTCTGGAAGAAGGCTTCACCCGAACATATCATGCGCTGGCCTTCGCCTTGGAGCGTGGGTTTCCCCGGCTGGCATACCGAATGCACCGCCATGGGCACGAAATATCTGGGCGAGATGTTTGACATTCACGGTGGAGGCATGGACCTGATGTTCCCCCACCATGAGAGCGAGATAGCCCAAAAGTTTGCCTGCTGCGGTCATGGCCCCTGCAAGTACTGGATGCACAACAACATGATTACCATCAACGGACAAAAGATGGGCAAGTCGCTGGGCAACTTCATCACCCTCGATGAGTTCTTCACCGGCAACCACAAATTGTTGGAACAGGCCTATACGCCCATGACCATCCGGTTCTTCATCCTTCAGGCTCACTATCGCAGCACCGTGGACTTTAGCAACGAGGCCCTTGTGGCCGCCGAGAAGGGCTACAACCGACTGATGCAGGCCTACAAGACCCTGCAACGTCTGCAACCCGCCAAGAGCAGCAGCGTGGAGGTGAAGGAGTACCGCCAGAAGTGCTACGATGCCATGAACGACGACTTGAATACCCCCATCGTCATCAGTCATCTTTTCGACATGGCCAAACTCATCAACACCGTCAACGACCGCAAGGCCACCCTCACCCAAGCCGACATCGACGAGCTGAAGGGGGTGATGGAGACCTTTGCCTTTGAGGTGATGGGTCTGCGCGATGAGGCCAGCACCGACAACACCGCCCTCATCGACGGCCTGATGAAGATGATTCTGGACATGCGTGCCACCGCCAAGGCCAACAAAGACTGGGCCACCAGCGACAAGATACGCGATGCCCTGGGTGCCCTGGGTGTTACCGTGAAAGATGGCAAGGACGGCGCCACCTATGAACTCTGAGATATTGCACGTGATGTATAGCTATGAATATCCCCGTCCGGCCGTAACCGCCGACTGTGTGATTTTTGGCCTCGACAACGAGGGAGCGCGCCGCCTGCTGTTGGTGCAGCGGGGCGGCGAGCCGTTTAAGGGCATGTGGGCGCTGCCCGGAGGTTTCCTGAACATGGATGAGACCTTGGAGGAGTGCGCCCGCCGCGAGTTGAAGGAAGAGACCGGACTGGAGGTCCCCCTGCGCTTAGAGGAGCTGAAGAGCTTCAGCGCCTTGGGCCGCGACCCCCGTGGTCGCACCATTACCGTGGCCTTCTTGGCCGAGGTGCTTTTGGCCGAGGTGAAAGGTGGCGACGATGCAGCCGCGGCACGCTGGTTTGCCCTTGATGAGGTGCCGCACTTGGCTTTTGACCACGACGAGGTGCTACAGGTGGCCTTGCAGCGGCTGGGACTTGCCGTGCAACAATAATTATGGGATAATTGCGTTATGCAACTACTATGACGAAGAAAAAAACAACCTACTCCCTTGGCATTGTCCTTCTGGCACTCTGTGTGGGGCTGCTGATAGGCGTGATTTCTGCCCCCAAGGTCGACTCCGGTTACTGGCAGAAGAACGCCGACGAAAGCATGATGAGCGCACGCATGAATGCCTTGATGAAGCTGGTGGATGATTACTATGTTGACAAGGTCGACTACGACTCGGTCACAAATCTGATGATGAATGCCATGCTCTCTACCCTCGACCCCCATAGTGCCTATCTTGACCCTTCGGCTTTTGCCCAAGAGGCCGAGATGATGCAGGGTCAGTTTGAAGGGGTAGGAGTCACCCTCTCCTATATCGATGACACGGTGCATATTGCAACGGTCTTTGCGGGCGGTCCGGCAGCCCATGCCGGCTTACAACCCGGCGACCGCATCATCCTTGTCGATACCACTAAGGTTTCTGGCGTAGGTATGACAAAAAACCCAACCGATGTGATTGGTCACATACGTGGTCCCCGCCACAGCAGCGTCACCTTAGGCATTCAGCGGGACGGTAGCAACAAGATAAAGAAAGTGAAGGTGAGACGCGATGTCATCCTGCACAATTCGGTTGCTGCTGCGGTGATGATGGACAAGACCACCGGCTACATCCTCGTGACACGTTTTGCCGAAACTACTGCCACCGAGTTCCACTCGGCCCTGCTGGAGCTGAACCAACAGGGCATGAAGCACTTGGTGCTTGACCTCCGAGGCAATGGCGGCGGCGTGCTCGAAGCTGCCATCAACATGGCCGACGAGCTGCTGCCCAAGAACGACCTGATTGTCTATACCCAGGGGGCTCACTCCTCCCGCCGCAACGTCTATGCCACCCGCGGCGGCCTGTTTGAAGAGGGTCGCCTCACCGTCCTTATCAACGAGCACTCGGCCTCGGCCAGCGAGGTGGTGAGTGGCGCCATACAGGACAACGACCGTGGTGCCATCATTGGCCACCGCAGTTTTGGCAAAGGCTTGGTGCAGCACCAGTTTGAACTGCCTGGAGAATCGGCCGTGATGCTGACCGTGGCACGTTATTACTCCCCTTCGGGCCGCTGCATCCAGCGCCCCTACGACAAGGGCAGCGACGAGTATTACATGGAATACCTCAACCGGCTGCTGAGCGATTATAATGCGGCTGACTCGGTGCTGAATGCGCCTGACACCTCGTCGGGGGCTTTCCTTACCAAGCATGGGCGTAAGGTGTATGGTGGCGGTGGCATACAACCCGACGTGGCCCTGCCTTATTTCCGCGACAACCATTTGGTCTACTACAATGGCCTCATCAATGCGCAGGCTTTCGAGCGGGTACTTCATAATGAACTGTTTGACCACTATGGTGAGTTGATGAAGCGTTATCCCACCTTTGAGTCTTTTGAGAAGGGCTATCGCGTGGATGATGCCACTTTTGAGGCCATCCTCAAGCAAGGCGACAAGAAGGGACTGACGCGCGATGCCACCACCATCAGCAAATATGGTGCCGAGATGCGCAACCGCTATCGTGCCCTCATGGCTATGTCGCTCTATGGCGAGGCGGCTTACTATAAGTTGTCGCTGCCGTTTGACACCGAAATCCAGCAGGCCCTGAAGGCCCGTGTCAAACTTACGGCTGATTGAGACAGGACCCCTTTATGATTAATTTTGAATAAACATTTTGTATAGAATAAACAACATTAACTTTTATGAGACGCATTGCCTTAATCTTCAACCTCATTATGCTGCTCTCAGCCGGTAGCCTTTCGGCTCAGAAAACCACTCTCAGCGGTACCCTTAAGGGTGTCCCTGACGGCTATCATGCTATTGTCAGTAAGGTGGTGGGCGACAAGTTTGTGCCTGTTGATACCCTCCAACTGAATAAAAAGAATGCCTTCAAGGTTTCGCTTGACATTACCGAGCCAACCCTTTTTTTCCTCCATATTGACAATGGCGACGGCAATATGTGTCACCTGATGATGGAGCCCAAAGATCGTGTGCAAGCCGACTTTGAATATCTTGCCGACAAGCACGTCTATAAGATTACCAACTGCAAGGGCTCTGGCAACATCGAACTTTACGGCCAGTTCAACGACATCTTGATGGGTGCTACCAATCAAGATGCGATTGCTCAGGCTCCCGCACGCATAGAAGAGCTAATCAGGCAGAACAAAGAGAAACTTATGGCATCTTTTTTGGTCACTTTCTTCGAGCAGGACTTTGACAACCATGTGATGCTGTACAAAGAGGTGCGGGACGCATTGGCACCTAAGTATGCCGAAAATCCCTATGTAAAGCATCTCACCGAACGCCTCAAGGGAGTCTTGGCACCAGGGATGGAGGCTCCTGAAATTGCCATGAGCGACCCCGAAGGGGTCACCCGTCGTCTCAGCGACCTGCGTGGTAAGGTGGTGCTTATCGACTTTTGGGCATCATGGTGCAGCCCTTGCCGTCGCGAGAACCCCAATGTGGTGAAGCTCTACAACAAGTATAAGGACCAGGGATTTGAGATTTTTAGCGTCTCGCTTGATAAGGACGGCAACGCTTGGCGCAAAGCCATTAAGGATGACGGCTTGGCATGGCCCAACCATGTCAGCGACTTGAAACAGTGGCAGTCGGCAGCAGGCAGAACTTATGGCATTATGTCCATCCCCGCCACGGTGCTGGTTGACCGCGAAGGCAAGATTATTGCCCGTAATCTGCGTGGAGCCGAACTGGAGAAGCAGTTGCAAGAGATTTTCAAGTAGGATGATGGAGGCTTTTTAGCAGGGCGCTTCCTGCTCCTTGCTTTGCCTGATGCCACATCACTATTAAGAATTCACTTTTTTAAGAAATAATATATACGTATGATTACAACAGATATGATAAAAATGGCCTTGAGCCATGTGGATGACCCCGACCTCGGCCGCAACCTGATAGAGTTGGGCATGATTGAGAATATAGCCATTGATGGCAAGAAGGTCTCTTTTGACCTGGTGCTGACCACCGCGGGATGCCCCATGAAGAAACGCATGAGCGACGACTGCGTGGAGGCTATCCACGAGTTTGTCGACCACGAGGCCGAGGTGACTGTGAACCTGACTACTCACGAGGTGCCACAACCCGACCCGCATGACCTGATGCCGGGCGTGAAGAACTGCATCGTAGTGGCTTCTGGCAAAGGCGGTGTGGGTAAGAGCACCGTGGCCGTCAATCTGGCCATATCGTTGGCCAAGACGGGTGCCAGCGTGGGCCTGATTGATGCCGATATCTACGGCCCTTCTATCCCCATTATGTTCAATGTGAGTGGCGAGGATGTTTATGGCAAGAATATCGCGGGCAAGACCTATATGACTCCTATTGAGCGTTATGGCATCAAGTTGATGTCGATAGGTTTCCTGGTGGACCCCGACAAGGCGCTGGCATGGCGCGGACCGATGGCCTCCAACGCCCTCAAGCAGTTGGCAACAGAGACTTGGTGGGATGAAATTGACTACTTGGTGGTGGACATGCCTCCCGGAACAGGCGATGTGCAGCTCTCGCTGGCTCAGACTCTCCCCGTGAATGGTGCCATCATCGTCAGCACCCCGCAGCAGGTGGCACTGGCCGACGTGGTGCGCGGTGTGGAACTCTTCAGCAATCCTGCCATCAACATCCCGGTGCTGGGTTTTGTGGAGAATATGGCCTATTTCACTCCCGCTGAGTTGCCCAACAATAAGTACTATATCTTTGGCAAAGAGGGTTGTAAACGCCTTGCCGAGGAAATGAATGTGCCCTTGCTGGGTGAAATACCATTGGTGCAGAGCATCGCCGAGAGTGGCGACAGTGGTCGTCCTATCGCGCTCCTCTCAGAGGAAGAGACCCCCGAGAGCCGTGCCTTCATGGAGTTGGCCAACAACACCATCCGCGAGATATGCAAAGTCAACAGCAAAAGTGAATAATTAGTAACCCTAAGTGCATTAGATTATGACCGACCAAGAGAAATCTGTCATTGAGGTTCGCGTGAAGAACGCCCTCAATCAAATCCGCCCCTACCTCCAACAGGACGGAGGCGACGTAGAGTATGTCGACATGACCAACGAGGGTGTTGTCATGGTGCGCCTTACCGGCCATTGTGGCTCATGCCCCCACGCCATGCAGACCCTCAAACAGGGTATTGAAACCTCCTTAAAGCGCGTCATCCCAGAGGTCAAGTCTGTTGAAAAAATTTAATCAATATGATTTACACTAAAACAGGAGACAAAGGCACTACCTCGCTGGTGGGTGGAACACGGGTGCTCAAATGCGACGACCGAGTGGAAGCCTACGGCACGGTGGACGAACTTAACTCACATGTGGGACTTCTGGCAGAGCAGATTCGTCAGGAGGACGCTGTGTATTATGATTTTCTCAAGAAGGTGCAGCACAACCTTTTCATTGTTCAAACGCTCTTGGCTACGGAGAAAGAGCTGCCCTATGAGCTGCCAAAACTGGCCTCCGACGCGGTGAGCGAAGTGGAGGCGGCAATAGACAGCCTACAGGAAACTTTGCCTAAATTCCGCCATTTTATCATACCGGGTGGAAATGTGGCCTCTGCCCAGTGTCATGTTTGCAGGACGGTGTGTCGTCGTGCCGAACGCTGCATCGTTCGTTTGGCACAGGAGCACCCTGTGGCAGAAGACGTTAGTTGTTACGTCAATCGCCTCTCCGATTTCTTCTTTGTCCTTTCACGCCATTTGGTTGTTTCGAAGGGTCAGGAGGAGTCGTTTTTTGAGTAGAGAAAACTTGTCGTTCTGAAAAAAGACATAGGTTATCGGGTCCCTCGGTAGCCTATGTTTTTCTTTGATAAATAGCTGGCTATTATTTGATTGGTCACATACGGCATATAATTTTTTATAAATGGTTTGTATTATTCGGGAAAAAGTGTATTTTTGCAAAAAAATTAAAAGTAGTATATGAATTTTTAGGTGCTTATAAGATAACGAAATAGATGTGATACGTCTTGAGAAAAAGACACCTAAAAAACAAAAAAAAACAACTGTTATCATGTATTGGACACTTGAATTGGCAACAAAGTTAGAGGATGCTCCGTGGCCCGCCACAAAAGATGAGTTGATTGATTATGCCCAACGCACAGGAGCGCCAATGGAGGTAATAGAAAACCTGATGGAGATTGAGGACGAGGGCGACGCATACGACAGCATCGAGGACCTTTGGCCCGACTATCCCACCAAGGAGGACTTCTTCTTCGAAGAAGATGAATACTAAGCTAACATGAAAATTTCGGTCATCGGCTCGGGCAATGTGGCAACCCACTTTGCGAGGGCCATGTATCAACGTGGTCACTCAATTGACCAAGTTTGGTCGCGTAGTCTTGCACATGCCCAACTGTTAGCCGACAAGGTTGAGGCGGAACCTATCAACGATTTTTCCCAGTTACGCCTGCAGTCAGCAGTCTTTATTATGGCTATCAGCGATGACGCCCTTCACGAGGTTGCACCGATTCTTCATCTTGGCGATGCGCTGGTGTTACACACTTCGGGTGCCACCTCTATCGAGGTGCTTCATTCCACCAGTAGTCGCTATGGTGTCCTCTGGTCACCACAGACTTTCATCCGCGATGTCGCCCTCAACTATAGCGAGCTGCCTTTCTGCATAGAGGGTAACACGCTTCAGACCGAAAACGACATTGAAGAACTCATAGGTGGGGTATCTGACCATATCTATCACACGAACCAGGAGCAGCGACGTTATCTGCACCTCACCGCTGTGATGGTGAACAATTTCACCAATTGCCTCTATGGCATGGCACAACAACTATGCGATGAGCACGGTGTTCCATTTGAGATTCTTTATCCTATTATCACCACTACTGCCCAGAAGGTGCAGCTGGGTGATGTGCGCTATCAAATGACCGGTCCTGCCATCCGCAAGGACGAGAAAACGTTGGATGCCCACCGTGCCCTCCTTGCCGACGACCCCCAATTACTGAAACTCTACAACGAGCTCACCCACTTGATTCAGAACCGCATGGAGGTAAAATGATTGACACCCATTGCCATTTATATGATGAAGCTTTCGACGACGACCGCAATGTCGCCGTGGAAAGAGCTGTTGCAGCAGGTGTAGACTTGATGCTTCTGCCCGGGATTGACAGCCAGAGCCATGCTGCTCAAGAGGCACTGGAGGATGCGTTTCCTCAGCATTTCCGCCAGATGATGGGGCTCCACCCCACTTCTGTCACCGCTGACTTCGAGGCAGAGCTCTCCATTGTGGAACAAAAACTTTTCCATTCGGGACATCCTTATGTGGGGGTGGGGGAGATAGGCCTTGACCTTTATTGGGATAAGACTTTCCTCGAAGAACAGAAGGAGGTGTTGCGGCGACAAATGCGCTGGGCACGCCAGCTGGATCTGCCTGTTTGCCTGCATGTGCGCAAGGCCTACAACGAGCTTTTCGGACTGTTGCGCGACCTAAATTACGGTTCCTTTAGAGGCGTGATGCACTGCTTTGGTGGCAGCGTGCAGGAGGCTCTCAAGGCAGTCGAAATGGGATTCTATATCGGTGTGGGAGGTGTGGTCACCTTCAAGAATGCCACTCTGGCTGAGGTGGCTGCTAAGGTGCCATTGGAACGCATTGTATTGGAAACAGACGCTCCTTATCTCTCCCCCGTCCCCTATCGGGGCAAGCGCAACGAGAGCGCCTATATCCCCATTATCGCTTCCAAGATAGCCGAGTTGCGCGGTGTAAGTATGGACGAGGTAGCTGAGGTCACCACCTTTGCTGCCAATACTCTTTTTAGGCTTGACCGCTAAGGTATTATTCTTTGGGTAGTATTGTTGTCAGTAACTATCAGAAAGCCCAACCTATCTTGAGCCCCATGGTGGCGAAGCCGATATAGGCGGCACTGCTGCCCGGGAAGTCAGCGGGGTGGATGGGACCACTAATGTAGAGTGGGAGATTGTAGCCCATGAAAGGGGCAATCACAAAGCCTTGCTTGGAGACGAACTGATAGCCTAAGATGAAGGCTAAGAAGAGGTCGTTCTCGTGGAAAGTGTAATGCTGTGTGATGATGTCCCAGCCGTTGTTGCCGACATAGACATCGTAGCTGCTCCATTGATGAACGTAGGTGAGACGCGTTTTGAGAAAGAAACTATTGTAGGGGATTCCCCCTGCCAGCGCTATCTTCTTATTGACTTTGCCAAGAGGTAGATAGAATTTATATCCCGCAGTGGCTACAATGCCAGGTCGTGTGGGTGCACCAAACACCCCACCTCTATATTTTTTCCAATAGAATCCTTGTGCACCTAATTCCAACTCTATCGACGAACGCCATGGCATGGCATGTTCATAGGTGGCGAGAAATGCTCCTCCAAACAGAATAGGGAGTGGACTGGTAGTGACAGCGTGTCTCTTTAGTAACAAGGTGTCTTGTTCTTGGGCCTTGAGTTGGGTGGCCGATAGTAAAAAGATGAGGATGATTATGACGAACTTTTTCATGGCTGCTGAAGTTTTATTTATACATAAGGTAGTAGGGACGACCGATATAGAGTAGGAGGTCTCTGTAGTTGGAATGGTAGAAGCCAGAGAAGAGTGTGTCTTGCTTGTAGAGGATGAGGAAAGGAGCGAATTCAAATTTAAATTTCTCGTCGTTGGCATCAATGAGGTGGTTGACATCAATGTTCCAGAAAGAGAAGCCGAATCGCCCTTGGGCATCGGTAAGACAATGTCCGATACTGTCGATAATGATGATGCTTTGGGTGGAGTCTGTGTATGCCAACTGGTGCCTATAGTTGCAAAACCACAGCGTGTCGTTGGCCACAGGAGTGGTAAGGGTGCTGTCGGTGTAGAGCGTGCCGGTAATCTGGGTGGTGTATTCGGACTCTTCGCAGGCACATAGTAGCAGGCTTAGGACGAAAATAAGTAGGTATGTACGTTTCATAATAATGTTTTTTATTCAATAAACGAACAAATGGGGTAAAATATTCGTGGGATAAAAAAAACTTGCTGTGACCCAATGGTAACGGCAAGTTTTTTTATCATCTACTTTGACTGGCTAATTCTGTGAGAATTCTTTGATGCGTTGCTCTTCGCTGCGACGGCAGACGAGGATTTGTCCGCCTTTTTCGGAGACGATGTAGCTGTCCAATCCTTGCAGGACGACTTTCTTGGCATCCTCGGCATGCACAACGCAGTTGTTGCATTCATAGAGGTGGATGTTGCCTACCACGCCGTTGCCATTGTTGTCGTGACTGAGCTTGTCGTGCAGAGAGGCCCAGTTGCCGAGGTCGCTCCAGCCAAAGTCGGCAGGATGGGTGAAAACCTTGCCCTCTGCAGCGGCAGGCTCCATGACGGCATAGTCGATGGAGATTTTCTCACAGTTGGGGAAGATGGTCTGCACGTCTGCATCGCTCTTCATATTGTTCATGTCGTTGGCCAGGTTGGGCTTGTATGTCTCAATGGCATTGGTGATGGTGGCGACATTCCACACAAAGATGCCGGCATTCCAAAGGTAACCTCCATCGGCAAGATATTGCTCGGCGGTCTCGAGGTTGGGTTTCTCCTTGAACGCTTCAACGGGAAGGATCTCGCCCTCGGCTTTCTTTGTAGGATGGCATTTGATGTAGCCGTAACCAGTCTCTGGTCGGCTGGGCTTGATGCCGATGGTTACGATGGCATTGCTTTGGGCGGTAAAGGCCAGGGCATTGTTGATGACACGGCGGAATTCTTCAGGATTCATGACCACGGCGTCGGCGGGTGTGACCACCACGTTGGCGTTGGGGTCTTCCTGGCGGATGCGCCAGCAAGCCCATGCAATGCAGGGGGCGGTGTTGCGTGCGGCAGGCTCTGCTAGGATATGCGAAGGTGGCATGTCGGGGAGCTGTTGGCGTACGATATCTACATAGGCGGCATTGGTAACCACCCAGAAAATGGACATGGGACACACTCCTTTGAAGCGGTCGACAGTGAGCTGTATGAGGGTGCGGCCACAACCCAGAATATCGATAAACTGTTTTGGGAATTCAGGGGTGCTGAGCGGCCAGAATCGGCTCCCGATACCGCCGGCCATGATGACTACTTGGTTGTTCATAGTGTATGTTTTTGTGGGGGTTAGGGGAATACTTAGTCGCGGTAGCCGATAACGTGGCGGACTTCCTGAAGGGTCTTGTGGGCACTTTCGTGCGCTTTCTCTTTGCCCTGGTCCAGCACGCGGCGCAGGCGGGCATCGTCGGCCTGATATTCGATAATGCGCTGGCGGATAGGCTCAACAAATGCCACCATATCTTCTGCCAGCTGTTTTTTCAGGTCGCCGTAGCGTATCTGGCAGCGGTTATACAGGTCGTCGAAATACTCCACGGTCTCTTCGGTCGAAACCACGCGCAGCAGTTGGAAGAGGTTCTCAATCTCTTCAGGTTTCTTCTGGTTCATCTCGGTGGGGCCGCTGTCGCTTTTGGCCTTCATTATCTTCTTGCGTATCACCGCGGGTTCGTCGGTGAGGAAGATAGTGCTTGCCTCACCTTCGCTTTTGCCCATCTTGCCCGCACCATTGAGGGCAGGAATCTTCACCAGTCCGTTGGCCGATCCTATGGCCTGCGGCAGAGGAAATACCTCTGAGTGATACATGTTGTTAAACCTTTGTGCAAAGGTGCGTGTCATCTCCAAGTGTTGCTCTTGGTCTTTACCCACAGGCACACGGGTGGCCTTGTGGATAAGGATGTCGGCAGCCATGAGGGTGGGGTAGGTCAGCAGACCGGCATTGACGTTGTTAGGATTTTGACGCACCTTGTCTTTGAATGAGGTGACGCGTTCCAGTTCGCCAAGATAGGCGTTCATATTGAAGAAGAGGTAGAGCTCTATGGTTTCAGGGAGGTCGCTTTGCAGATAGATCGTCGCTTTGTCAGGGTCGAGGCCAGCAGCCAGGTAGGCTGCCATTATCTTGCTGGCATCACCGTAGATGCTGCCAGGGGTAGGGTGGGTGGTTAGAGAGTGGTAGTCGGCAATGAAAAAGTAGCAGTCGTGCTCGTCCTGCATGCGGACGAAATTGCGGAGGGCACCGAAGTAGTTGCCCAAATGGAGATTGCCTGTGGGACGAATGCCGCTGCAGACGATTTCTCGCTTGATGATATCTGTCATAGTCAGTTGCGTTTGTTATGTCTGGTATTGAACAGGGACTATAGAATCCCTCGTTTTCAAATAAAATGCAAAGGTACGAAAAAAATATAGATAATCAATAAAAATAGATACAAAAAAATAAGGTCGACTGAGTCGACCTTATTTTTTGTTCGTTTGCGTCGTGATTATTCAGCAACAGCCTCAACAGCCTCTTCGGCAACAGCCTCAACGGCCTCAGCAGCCATGCTGTCAACGGGGGTCTCTTCAACCATCTCTTCAACGGCGGGAGTGTCAATAACGGTCTCCTCAGCAGGAGTGTTGTTGCAAGCTGCGAAAGCGAACATGCCAGCGACAGCCATAAGGAACATTACTTTTTTCATTTCTCTAATTTTTTTTTAAAGTTATCTATACTAGGTTATTAATACTTCTTTTTTTATTTTGTTCGTCCCTTGTTTGGTTCGAAATCGGATGCAAAAGTAATATATTTTCTACGACTAAAGAGAAAAAAAATGTCAAAAAAACTTAACGCGTTCACAAAATGTTAAAATTCAAAATGTTAAAAACGCAACTTTTTTGACATTCTCTCTAGTTTTCCCCCTGAAATTCAGTATTTTTAGTCGGGAAATTGTAGAATTTCATGCTCTTTTTGTACCATTTTTAGGGCAGAGGAACCAGACCATTGAAGCCCATGAAGGCCATGGCAAGGATGCCGGCGGTAACCAGCGCAATAGGAACGCCTTTCATGCCCTTGGGGACACCGGTGAGCTCCATCTGCTCGCGCAAACCGGCGAAGATGACAATGGCCAAGGCAAAGCCCACGGCTATGCTGGCGGCATAGATGACGCTCTCGAGAAGGTTCATGTTCTTTTGGACGACCAGGATGGCCACACCGAGGACGGCACAGTTGGTGGTGATTAGGGGCAGGAAGACACCCAGCGTCTGATAGAGTGCCGGGGCAATCTTCTTGAGGACGATTTCAACCATCTGGACAAGGCCGGCGATGACCAGAATGTAAGCAATGGTTTGGAGATATCCTAAGTTGAAGGGAATGAGCACGTAGGTGTATATCAACCATGTTACCAAAGTGGCAAGCAACATGACGAAGAAAACTGCGCCACTCATGCCGATAGAACTCTTCACATCTTTGGAAACGCCCAAGAAGGGGCAGATGCCGAGGAACTGTGCCAGGACTACGTTGTTGACGAAGATGGCACCTATAATCAGAGCAAAAATATTGATACCCATGATATTATTATTTAATTTGTAGTGTTTTTTACTCGTTTATTCAAACTGCAAATATACATAAAAATTTCGGATTACATCAAAGACAGATAAAAATATTTTGATAGGTAGTCAGCGACAGACCCAATGTAAGCCGCATTTTTTGTCCTTTTTGCTTTGTGGGGATGTCTAGTATAAGTTTTTGTAGAGTGATATTTCTCACCCTTGCAGATGTGGAAGTTGAGTTGCTTCTGCTGGAGTCTTTTTCTGGGCTTTTGTTGCCTGCTGAAAACCTGTTTGATTATTACAAGGTTTGCAAAATCCAACTTCGTGCTTACTCTGGATATAGACACCCTTACCGATATTTCGAGATACCGACAGCAAGGTTATTTTATTGATAGGGGTGACAAACCACCATACCCCATGGTGAGTACATCTGTGTGGGATATCTTATGGGTTTTACTTCGCTATCCCGAACGGCTGTTATGGACGGACTTGTAACACGTCGCCGTGGTCCTCCACTATCTGACGGTAGAACCAATCGGGGTAAGGGGGTTGGCTTGGGAATTTCACCACGCCTGTGGGCGTTGTGGCGATGTTGCCCTCGGGGGTGAGTTGCTTGATGTTCCCGTCGATGTAGCGCATCAGCAGTTGCTGGTCGAGGCGGTTCCAGATGTCCATCATCTCTTTGGCCACTTGGTGGCTGAAGGCGGTAAGCTCAGCAATGGAGGCGTATGCGCCCAGGTGGTCGACACGTTTGATAAAGTACTCCTCAGCTGATTTCTGGTGGGTGCGCACATCCTGAATCATGGCATCATAGCGGAGATAGCAGAAATTGCTCACTCGGTTGAACAGCCAGAAGGCGGCCGTGGGTGAGTATTGACTCATGGAGCCGTTGCCTTCGCGGAAGCAAAGAGGAACGCTGTCGATGCAGCAGAACATGGGGCAGTAGCAGGTGCTGTAGGTGTCGTCGACACCAAACCAGATGATGCCGCCCACGGGGTTTGGTAGCCAGTCACGGCTTTGGGCAACAAAGCTGAAGCCAGTTTGTTGGGTGGAGATGGCACGCTCGTGGATATATTCTTTGCCGTCCACCTTGAAATCCATTGGGCGCCAGCGGTAGGGACAATGGAAGGGGCCGGCCCCCACATCCTGGGTCATGTCCATGGGTGTGCCTTCAAAATGGTCGCGCATCAACTCCATCACTTCATGCACACCGATTTTGTGGTCGGGCATTATCCACAGGGGAAGTCGTTCAGCCTTAGGGTCGCCCATGGCAAAGGCCTCATAGCGTTTCATGTCGGGAGCCACGCGGTTGAAAAAAGCATAGACGCGGGCCTCGCAAGCACGGAGGCCGGAGAAGGTGAGGGGGTTGTATGTGTCGGCATAGCTGAAGTCGGCATCGGTGTGCTTGGGCTTACCTGCATAGGCGGCATAGCCGTGTTTTTGGGCAAAAGTGATGACATCCTCGCTGTATACGCATTCTACCTCGGGTTCGTTGATATAATCCAGGTGCTTGCTGCTGATTGCCTTGTGCAGGCCTTTGCCCCGAGTTTTCTTAAACTTGCCACTTTCTTGTGGGAAGGTGGTGATACGGGCTTGGTTGGCATGGGCGCACACATAACCTTCCGGCACACGGCGGGCCACCCACACCGCTCCTTTCTCTTCGCCCTTGCTGGTGATTTCGAAGATCCACACCTCGTTGGGGTCGCAAAGCGAAAAAGACTCGCCACCGTCGGCATAGCCGTAGGTGGCCACCAGATCAGCCATGACTCGGATGGCCTCGCGGCAGTTCTTGGCACGCTGGAGGGTGACATAGATGAGGTTGCCGTAGTCGATGCCCGTGGCGTTGCCTTTGGAGAGGGGGTCAATGCCGCCCCAAGTGGTTTCGCCCATGGAGAACTGATGTTCGTTGATAAATCCCACCACGCGGTATGTGTAGGGTGCTTGGGCAATGTCTATCTGATGCTTGAGGCTGCCGTAATTGTAAAGACTCAGTATCTCACCCAGTTGGTGGGCACCGCCCGCATGGTAGCGCAGCTGGCCATAGCGGGTGTGGGAGTCGGCGGCATAGGTAATCATGGTGCTGCCGTCGGTGGTGCTGCCTTTCGAAAGAAGAAAATTAGTGCAGGCAAATCCGGCAGAGTGCTGCAGGCAGAACAGCACAAGCAAACAAACAGAGAGGAATCGATTTTTCATTGGTATTATTAATATATATTGTTTCTATAATAATTATTTTAATTGCCAAAGAAGCCGTGGCATCGGTAAGCATAATCTTTGAGAATGCAAAGATACACATTTTTTTCCACAAAAAAGCTTTCACTCTTTGCATTCCATAAAAAAGTTGTATCTTTGCAACCTCAAAAAATAGGGAAGAAAATGGAACTGAAAGAATCATTAAAGAATTTGGTTTTCGACAAAAGTGCCCTCAAACAGCAGGTTGCTGTTGCCACGAGAGAGACTTTCGAACTATTCCGCAACACCACCCGAGAGCTCATTGCCGCCTTTCAGGAAGTCAACAAAAGGGAGGGTCGTAACGTCCTGTTTGAATTTACCGACCGAGGTGACTTTGAGTTCGAGGTGAAATTCGCCGGCGATGTGTTGGTGTTTGCCATGCACACCAACGTGTTCGAGTTCTCCCGCGACCACCAGGTGATGAAGTCACAGTATATCCGCGAAGACTCCAAACGCTCCTATTGTGGCGTAATTCGCATCTATAACTTTCTGGCCGACTCCTTTATCTACCAGCGCGACCAAGACCTTGGTTATATGATTGGAAGAGTGTTTGTTAACTACGAGAAACACTACTTTATTGAAGGTAAGCGTGAGTTGGGTATGTTATACAATAATTTCAATATCGCTCTGATTAACAGCGAGTCAGTACAAAGTATAGTGGAAAGTGCTATTGAGTATACCACAAATTTTGATTTATTAACACCTCCTTACGATGAAGTGAAGCTGGTTTCAGTAGGTGAGATGAGGTCCGATTTTGATAAAAAATCATTGGCCACAGGTAAGCGCTTAGGATTTCGTTTTCAGGCAGATACAGACTAAATGGTATACATGTTCACATTTTTTAGTGAAAAAATATTTTGCCAATTCAAAAAAAGTTGGTAATTTTGCACCCGCTTTTGAGAGACAAAAGAGCAAAAATGGTCCGTTCGTCTAGCTGGCCCAGGACGTAAGATTTTCATTCTTAAAATCGCGGGTTCGAATCCCGCACGGACTACAACTAAATAATGATTAATAAAGATTATGGCACATCACAAGTCTGCAAAAAAAAGAATCCGTTCTAACGAAAAAAGAAGAGTTGAGAATCGTTACTATGCCAAGACCATGCGCAACGCTCTGCGTGATTTCCGCGCACTTGAGGACAAGAACGTCGCTACCGAGAGACTGCCCAAGATGGTTTCCATCATCGACAAGCTGGCCAAACGTTCCATCATCCACAAGAACAAGGCCGCTAACCTGAAATCTAAACTGATGAAGAAGGTCAACGCAATGTAATTTGATTCCATAGGATACTAAAAAGCCGAGGCAATAAAGTCTCGGCTTTTTTGCTATATTCTTCTCGCCATTGTTCGGGTTGGCCGCCTCCCTTTGGTGTGGGGCGAATGGCTCCCTTACAGTTGCTGTAGCGTTTGCTGGTTTCTAGTACGTTATTATCTTATAACAGCTTGTTAATCAGCATTATGACATTGTTTATCGGGCAAATGTTGATAACTCATTTTTGCCTATACAAAAACTTATATGTAATTTAGCATTCTCAAAAATAAGAAGCCCATCGCGGTAATTAATTATATAATACAAAATTAGAAAGGAAAGCACCTATGTCATCTGAGATGTTTTTAGATTTTGGTGATGATAATCAGCATCTTAAGCCTAAGGAGTATACCCAGTACCAGCCTAAGGAGATTATGGAATCTTCCATCGCATACTTTGGTGGCGACGAACTTGCCGCCAATGTGTGGATGAACAAGTACGCACTTCGCGAGGACGACAAGATCTATGAACTGAACCCCGACATGATGCACCACCGTCTCGCTGCCGAGTTTGCCCGCATAGAGCAAAACTACCCCAACCCAATGTCGGAGGAGACGATCTATGAGCTCCTGAAGGATTTTAAATACATCATTCCTCAAGGCAGTCCCATGTCGGGCATCGGCAATAACTTCCAGGTGGTCTCCCTTTCCAATTGTTTTGTTATAGGCAACAACGGCCCCAGCGACTCCTATGGCGGAATTATGAAGATTGACCAGGAGCAGGTGCAGCTGATGAAGCGCCGTGGTGGCGTGGGTCATGACCTTTCGCACATCCGTCCCGCTGGTAGCCCTGTCAAGAACAGCGCCCTCACCTCTACCGGTATCGTTCCTTTCATGGAGCGTTACAGCAATACCACCCGTGAGGTGGCTCAAGGTGGCCGACGTGGTGCCCTTATGCTGACCATCAATGTCAAGCATCCCAATGCCGAACAGTTTATCGATGCCAAACTCGAGCAAGGTAAGATTACGGGTGCCAATATTTCCGTCAAGATTACCGACGAGTTCATGGAATGTGTGCGCAGCGGCAAGCCCTTTGTGCAGCAATATCCCATTGATTCACCCACTCCCTCCTTCACTCAGGAAATCGATGCCCGCGCCCTTTGGAACAAAATCATCCACAACGCATGGGCCTCGGCCGAACCCGGCGTGATGTTCTGGGACACCATCATTCGTGAGAGCGTGCCTGACTGTTATGCAGACTTCGGTTATCGCACCGTCTCCACGAATCCTTGTGGTGAAATACCTCTCTGTCCTTATGATAGTTGCCGACTGATTGCCTGCAACCTCTTTAGTTACGTCAAGAACCCCTTCACCCCCAAGGCCTCTTTTGATTTCGACCTCTTCCGCGACCATATCATGAAAGGTCAGCGTCTGATGGACGATTTGATTGACTTGGAGCTGGAGAAAGTCAACCAGATTCTCACCAAGATTGATAACGACCCCGAAAGCGAGGACATCAAGAGTGTGGAGCGCAACCTGTGGCTCAACATCAAGATGAAGTGTCTGGAAGGCCGCCGCACCGGTTTCGGCATTACTGCCGAGGGTGATATGTTGGCCGCTATGGGTCTCCGCTATGGTAGCGACGAGGCCACCGAGTTCTCCGTGAGTGTCCACCGCGCTTTGGCTTGTGCTGCTTACGGCTCTTCGGTCATTATGGCCAAGGAGCGTGGCAGTTTCCCGCTCTACGATGCCAACCGCGAGAAACTGAACCCCTTCATCCAGCGACTAGCCGAGGCCGACCCCGAGATGTATGCCCAGATGGTCCAGTACGGCCGCCGCAACATCGCGCTGCTCACCATCGCCCCCACTGGCACTGTCAGCATTTGCACCCAGACCACTTCGGGCATCGAGCCAGTCTTCCTGGTCAGCTACAAACGTCGCAAGAAAATCAACCCCAACGACAAGGATTCTTCCAAACACAAAATCATCAAGGACGAGAGCGGCGACTACTTCGAGGAATACAACGTGCTGCATCCCAAGTTTGTCGATTGGCTGAAAATCAACAAGGGATACACCATGGAACAAATCAATGCGCTCGACGACAACGAACTTGACGCATTGGTTAAGCAGTCGCCCTACTTTAAGGCCACTTCTGCCGACATCGACTGGGTGAACAAGGTCAAGATGCAGGGTGCCATCCAGAAATGGGTGGACCATTCTATCAGCGTCACCGTCAACATCCCCAAGGAAACTACCGAGGAAATAGTAAGCACCATCTACATGACCGCGTGGGAGTCTGGCTGCAAGGGCTGCACCATCTACCGCGAAGGCTCGCGCAACGGTGTCCTCGTCTCCAAGAGCGAGGCCTGCAAGGACGATGCCCAGTTTGCCGAGCGCAAGGCCCCCAAGCGTCCCAAGAAATTGGAGGCCGAAGTCATCCGCTTCCGCAACGACCGTGAAGACTGGATTGCCGTGGTAGGTATGTTCGAGGGCCGTCCCTACGAGATTTTCACGGGTAAGGCCGACAACTTTGTGCTGCCCAAGTGGGTCGAGAAAGGCTACGTCATCCGTGTCAAGGAACCGGGGCAGGAGCATGCACGCTATGACTTCCAGTTCCTCGACCAGGACGGCTACCATGTCACCATCGAGGGTCTCTCCCGTATGTTCAATAAAGAATATTGGAACTATGCCAAACTCATCAGCGGCATCCTTCGTCACGGCATGCCTATCCCCAATGTGGTTGACCTTATTGGCAAACTGACCTTCGATGTCGACAGCATCACCACTTGGTCCAACGGTGTTGCCCGCGCCCTCAAGCGTTTCATCAAGGATGGCACCGAGACGGGCGAGCTCTGTCCCGACTGTGGCTCCAAGATTATCTATACGGGTGGCTGCAAAAACTGCCCCAACTGCGGTTGGAGTAAATGCTCATAATCAAGGACATTACTTACATTTGATATCCAAAAAAGGCTCCGCTATTGGGGCCTTTTTATTATTATCCCATCTTTGATGGTGGTAAATGGCCACTCGTTGTTTTTTGAAACCATTCAACATCGGTTCCTGGTTGGTAGTTGGGTCTCATTTCCCCTTGTAACTTGATAAAAAACTGGCAAATACTTGCGAAGTTCTTGCTCGTGGAATGATGAAATAGCGAGAAGTAAGCGAGAAGAAGGTGAGATGAATGTGGGAAAGAGGAGGAGCTACCATAGAAGTACGTTTCCCTCGAGGTTATTTTTCCTGATATGGCTTGTCAGATTAAGGTGCTTAATTCTTAAAATAGTTTGTTTTTATGCAAAAAAATTTGCATAATTCCTAATTTGTTGTATTTTTGCACGGTTTAAAATATTTCAGATATGAAAGGTAATAGTACAAATTCAACAACCACGGCAGTAAGGAACAATAGCAATTGGTCCGACCTTTACAAGAAGGAGGACTGGCTGGCCGTTTGGATTGGTTTTATTGTGATTATTTTAGGTACTCTTGACGTATTGTTGGGTTGGGATTTCTTTGCAGCGTTGAAGTTTAAAACGTATGCCTTGTGGGAGACCCTTACCCCCGAGCAGCTCGAGAGTGGCAAGTATGCTTCGCTCGGTTCACAGCTAACGGGTGCTTTCTTTGGCAAGTTGGTACTAACAGGTGTCCTGCTGGCGGTGCTTTTCGGCATCGGAGCCAAGCTGATGGGTGAGAAACTGGGCAAGTTCATTCCCGCTTTCTTGGTACTCTACTTCATCGCCATCATTGTGCGCCTCATCAGTGCCGAGTATACGCTCAACCGTTATCTTGAGTGGGCATTCTGGGCCCTCTTTGTTGGTTTGCTTATCTCCAATACGCTTCGTGTGCCCGACTGGTTGAAGCCTGCTGTCAAGACCGAGTTTTACATTAAGACCGGTTTGGTCATCATGGGTTTCTCGGTGCTTTTCTCCAACATCGCCAAGTTTGGCCTTTACGGCCTTGGCATCGCTTGGATTGTCACCCCTATCGTCATCATCTTCATGTGGCAGCTGGGCACTCGTGTGTTAAAGATCGACAACAAGCCTTTGGTAATGACACTCTCTGCCGCCACCAGCGTCTGTGGCACCTCCGCCGCTATCGCCACCGGTGCCGCCTGCAAGGCTAAGAAGGAAGACCTCTCGTTGGCTGTCTCCATCTCCATCATCTTCACCATCCTCATGATGGTCTTCGAACCCATGATTATCCGCGCATGCGGCATGACTCCGCTGATGGGTGGCTCGCTCATTGGTGGCACAGTTGATAGCACAGGAGCCGTCGTTGTGGCCGGTACCGCCCTTGGCGAAGAGGCACAACAGGCCGCCGTCCTCGTCAAATCCATTCAGAACATCCTCATCGGCTTCATTGCTTTCTTTGTGGCAGTCTTTTTTGCCACCCGTGTTGACAACACCGAGAAACGCTCCGTGGGTGCCAGCGAGATTTGGGTTCGTTTCCCCAAATTTATCATTGGCTTCTTTGTGGCTTCTCTGGTGGCATCCTTCATTGTCAGCCCTGTCTTTGGTTCCGACCAGGTGGGTGCTATTAACAAGGTTCTCGACCAGTATAAGAACTGGGCCTTTGTCCTGGCTTTCACCAGCATCGGTCTCGACACTCACTTCAAGACCATCATCAAGCAGATGCATGGTGGCAAGGTCCTCTGGCTTTATATCATCGGTCAGGCCTTCAATATCTTGCTCACCTTGTTTGCTGTCTGGCTGCTCCTCTCGGGCGTTATCTTCCCCATACCCACTCTTACGGTTTAATTGATGAAAAAGCATGGTAGCAAGATAGTGCGTGTGGTCACCTGGTGCATGGGCATTGCGGTGATACTCTGTGCGCTCTATATTATGGCCAATGGGTTGGGGCTGGTGGACAGCCTTGATTTCGGTGCCGGTGCCTACTACTATGCCGACATACCTGCCTTTGAGCGTTTTGACCACAAGAATGCCTATCGGTCGTCTGTCCCCATGTGGGTGTGCATCGTCCTCTTTTTGGCATGGGGTTGGCTGATGTACCGCCTCTGGGTGTGGCTTGAGCAGCGCAACCAACGCCACGACCAGCAGTCCAATCAGAACACTACTGGCAAGAAATAAAAACAACATCGCTATTACAAAGGGCTGTAAGTGTGAAGTACTTACAGCCCTTTAGCTTTTTTCAAGCGATGGCTACAGACAATAAAAACCTACCCATTGCGTTACTTATAAAACCTATTATGCTATTTTGACTATGGATAAAGGTGAATTGAAGGAACGACCCAATTGTTTGTTTCAACCCGATTCTTGGGTGAATTTCGATGACTATGTTTCAAAGGTCATAGCTGTGTGTCCATGCTATTACGAGCCCTTCCACAGCTTGGTACTTGATGGTCAAGTGCGTTGTGGTAGTCGCCGCTACCGTCAGATTGTGATGCGCGACCTTTTCAACGACGCGGGACGACAGCTGGCAGGAGTGCCGTATATGAAGTATCTGGAGCATGTGCAAGAGTATATTCATCCCGCCACCCAGTACGACCTTCTTCGGATTGACCGGTTCCAGCAGAAACATCCTGCAGAATATAACCGTTGGATGGAGCGCGACACCACTTGTGAGGAGAAGGTTTTTGTGGGATTTGACTGTGCTCCTGACAAACAAAAAAGTATGATGGCTTCTCTCCGCAAACTATCCCGCACCTTGCCGTCAACTTTCACCTATCATGAGTTGGAATCCTTTGTCCGCCAAGGAGGTGTGTCACTTCAGTCTTGTTGTGATGAGTATGCCAGTCGCTATGACAATTATGTCAGTTTTGCCCTTACCTATCATGTCGGTGAGATGCGAGGACGTAAACAGTTGTTCCGTGGTATCAGGGATTTCGACTACCGTAACCAACTTGAGGAACAGCAACTGTTGAACGACCCATCGTGTTGGTTCAATTTCGAACACCTGTTTCTTTTCGTTGCTCGCAATGTGAAAGAATATCTGAAGGACCACCCTTCCCACCCTTTACAAAGCCTCTTCGACCAGATGAAGCCGGCATTTATGGCTTTGGTTGACAGTAAACAGAAGTCCAACCCCTTGGCAGCCGCCTACTTCCGTTGGGTGCCAAAGCGTATGTTCAGCCGTTCAGAGGCGTGGCAGTTGGCAGCCGACTATCTCGACACCCTTTCCGCGCAATATCCCACCGCCCCGCTGGCCGCTCTTTTGCGCACACAGGAGTGGCAAAAGAAATATCAATTCGTCTACGACGCTTGCAGTTAATACTACCTTATCATAATTGAAACAAATGCTTATGACCGATTTCTACGTTAGCGAACCGATGGCCACCGTGCCTGAAAACTATAAGTCACCTGCCCAGCAGTCTATTTTTGAAACTCTAACTCGGTTGGATATACCTTTCTTGCGGGTTGATACGGGCGATGGCACCACCATGGAGGCCTGCATCCCCATTGGTGCCAAGTTGGAGAACCCCGTCATCAAGACCGTCTTTGTCACCAATCGCCAGCAAACGCTCTTTTGGCTCTATATCATGGCTCCCGACAAGCCTTTTGTCACCAAGGAATTCTGTGGTGCTCTGGGCATCCCGCGCGTCTCCTTCGCCTCAGAGGAGCACCTTGTCAGCATGATGGGCACACCCTATGGCGCCACCACCGTACTGGCCCTAATCAACGACAAGCAGCACCGCATCCAGCTGGTCATCGATAAGTCCATCGCCCAGTCGCAGTATATTTCTTGCACCGACGGTACCAACACCGGCTTTGTGCGCCTAAGCATGGCCGACCTCTTGGACAAATATCTCCACCACACAGGGCATAACCCTATGCTGATATAATGTAGTTGCTAGTTGATAGATTGGAGTTGATAGTTTAAAGTAGATAGTTCAGATACTACTATGTAAAAGTAAAAAATAAAGTAAAACGATGTTTTGTTTTGAGAGCGCGTTCCTCTGGGACGCATATTCTATGTGATTCTTCGTACACCACACGTTGTGCGGGGTTATTGAGAGTAAGTCCTTTCAGGACTTTATTGTTTTACGTTATTTTTTAATCATTGCTATACTACACGATGGCGTTGAATATTGGTACCAGCACAGCTGTAGCCACGCCCATTAGAGCAATGCAGAGTCCGCTGACGGCACCTTCCAGTGCCCCAATTTCGATGGCCCGGGCTGTGCCGATGCCATGCGAGGCACTGCCCATGGCGGCACCTACGGCTATGGGGTTCTTGACATGCAGCACTTTGAGGATAAGGGGTCCAAAGATGCCGCCAAAGAGTCCGCAGAGAGCCACCGAGATGGCGGTGATGGCGGTATTGCCACCGATGCCTTTGGCCACCTCCATGGCAATGGGCACCGTTACCGACTTGGGCTCCAGGGCCAGCAGAAATACCTCGTTCAGTTGGAACCATCGGCAGAGGAGATAGACGCTCACCACGCCCACGATACTGCCCACCACCACAGCACTGAGGATAGGTAGCAGGTACTCCTTGATGGTCATGCGTTGCTCGTACATGGTCAGCCCTAAGGCCACCACACTGGGTCCCAGCATAAAGCTAATCATGGAATTGCTTTGGATATAGTGCTGCGCCGGGATGTTGAAAATCAGCAGAAAGGCAATGATGATGGGTACGCTGATGAGCATGGGGTTGAGCAACATGAGTTTAGAGCGAGTTCGAATCCACACAGCCAGCAGATATACCCCGACGGTCAGTCCCAACATCACGGGGGTGCTTGTGAGCATTTCGTGTATCATTTTCCTTCTCCTTTCCGCTCTTTTTGACGTTGGAGGAAACGTACCCCTTCAACGGTGTAGCCCGTGGTTGCCATCACACAGATGGTGCTGAGCACAATTACTCCCAGCCATCCCAGCCAACTCATCTTGATAAATCCCCACAAATCCATTATACCCATCACGGCAGGGATGAAAAAGATGGTCATATTGCCCGTGAGGAAGTGTGCCACCTTCTCTATGCGACGGGGCTTGATGAAACCTGTGAGTAGTGCCACAAAAAGCAGCAGCATGCCCACTACGCTACCTGGAATAAAGTGGCCCATTAGTACCGACAGGCACTCGCCAGCGGCAAAAAAAGCCATGATAATGCCAAATCCTATGATTACATCCATTTCGTAAGATACTTGTTTTTAGTGTGTAATTTGTTTCCTCCCACTTTTTGTGGGAGTGCAAAGATACAAAAAATCCCGATTTGACTGCCATTTGCTTAGCCCCAGCTTTCAATTGCCCGCGCTCCCTTTTCTAAAACAAGAAAAACCAATATGTGTTAAAAAATATTAAATACAGCCCCTTTTTGTAACATTTCACCCCTTTTTGCAACTATTATTAGTGAGAAAAGAGAAATAATGACATACGGCAAAAAGATAGATTACTACCAGCAACTCCTCTCGCGCCATCGAGGTCTCATCTTCCGAGCTTGTCGCATTTATGGCAACGGCGACGTGGACTTTATGCGCGACCTCTTTCAAGAGGTTTCCATGGCCCTTTGGGAAAGCCTCGAGAACTTCCAGCACCGTAGTGAAGAGTCCACGTGGGTGTGGAATGTGGCACGGAAAACCGTCCTCTATCATCTAAGAAAGAAGAAAGTGGAAACCGCTGTTATCCAAACAGGACTAACAGATGAAATGCACGAAAAACCTGCTGAAGACGACACCGCCATTGAAGAACTCTACACTGCCATTGCCCAACTTGAAACCGACGACCAACTGCTGGTGACGCTTCGCCTTGATGGCAAAAGCTATAGCGAGATAGCCCTGCAGCTTGGCACCAACGAAGGAGCCCTCCGCACACGATACACCCGCATCGTGAAGCAGCTCAGAAAACTGATGGTAGCCTAATGAAAATGAACGTTTTCGATAAGCCGAGAGCAGAGGGCAAATCACGAAGTGTTTGCACTATGCCGAGGCGAGAAAACGTCTGTTGCGAAGAAACGAACGTTTTCGATAAGCCGAGAGCAGATGGCAAATCACGAAGTGTTTATACTATGCCGAGGCGAGAAAACGTCTGTTACGAAGAAACGAACCTTATTATGCACTATTTTAATCACCATAGACAATAACAACATGGAAGAAGATTATTTAAAAAAATATCAGGAGGCTTGGCAGCATGACGCTGACGAACTGCTCGACAAGGTGGCTCCGCCCATGGAGGAGCTGCTCTCCGCCGTGGAGCACCGCGAGCGGCAACGTCGTAGGCATCTCAAAGCCTTCATCAGTGGCATTGCCGCCATGATGCTGGTGGCGGTCACGCTGATTTTTACCAGCCATCCCGCTACCCAGCTTTCGGGTACCACAGAGACCACATTTGCCTCGGTGCAGCAGCCTGCCGAAGGTGGACATCCCTCCACAGTAGTTATGCCTGATGTTCAACCCCAGAACACATTAGAACCTGAGCTTGCTATAGCTGTGCGGGAGCCACAGATTTCACCGGCTGCCAAGACTGTGGCAACCAATAGGGCCACCGTAAGTGAAACCTTGCCGCTCGCACAACAGCCCGACGGTGTTGCCCCATCGTCCAATTTTGAGGTGGCCTATCTCGACGATTTCTATCTCGATAGCACCCACAGTGTTCCTGCCACCGTTATCACAGCCAGAGATAGTGCCGCTTGGGAGTGGCTGAGCACTCAGTTTGCCCTTGCTCCCGAGGTTGATGGTAACGGCTCCTTACAATTGGTGCAGCGCAACTATCACCCTAACACCCAGGCTCAAGTTTCGATGGGTCTTGACATCGATACCGGCAGCTATCTCCTCCGTGCCATGCCAGGCGACCACACTATTGTTGTGCTCCACTACGAGGCGGTGCCCGATTTGTTGGAGTTGCGCAATCGGACTAACAACTATGTTGAGAAGGACACCCAGCAAACCCCACATTCCCAAAGAACCAAGCAGAAACTGCCTAAGGACGATGAGAAGATGCTTAACCGTCATGATATTAGAATGAAGAACCCAACTTACTACCAATCCATCACGCCCACTGGACAAACACAGAAAGGCTACCTGAGGTAAGATAGGACCTAAGAATCTTCTACTAAAGACAGCCATAAAGATACGCTAAGACTGAAAAATTGATGTTGTTTTATAAAAAGATCAGTTAAAGCGTATGTATATAACTTAAAGATTATCAATCGTATACCCCTCCCCTATAGGATAACCAAGAAAATCTGAAAAAAAAATTATGCCAAATGTAAAAATTGTTGTATTTTTGTAGTTGAAAATCAAATGTTAAATCTCGGCTATCTGACTGGTCAATGGGTTCTGCCTGTTGTGACGGCCAAAAATCAATGAAAAATAAATAGAACCCAATTAACATATTATCTATCTATGAAAAAAATTATTGTCATTGCAATGCTCGTGCTCATTGCCGTTTCCAGCGCCTCGGCTCAGTATCGCCCCAAACGTATGCCTCATAAGAAGCATCACACCAGTTCCAGCAGTTCCAGCGGTTCCAGTAGTGAGATTTCATTAGGTGTGGGTTACATGACTACTGGCAACCTCATTAACTTCATTGAAAGTATGAAGCAGGCACAGAACAATTTTGAATCGGGTAATGACGGATTCGACAACAAGATGGCTGTGTTTGGGCCTGCCTTCACGGTGCAGTACCTCTATGGTCTTTCCGACCATATCAGTCTTGGTGCCGGTTTGGTTTATCAGCAAGCCAAGGGCGTGATGTCGGTTCTCAACGACTTAAATCCCGGCATGATGGACCCCAGTGAAGTTGGAACGCCAACCGTTTTTGCGGGCAAATACATTACGCTCATGCCCACCGTAAAATTCTATTGGTTCAACCGTGAGCATTTTGCCATGTATACCCGACTGGCTGTAGGTGGTACCTATCGCATGGAGAGCACCAATGGTGTCAGTGACAATAGTTTCATGGTCAATGGACAGCTCAGCCCTGTATGTATTGAGTTTGGTGGTGAGCATTTCCGTGGCTTCCTCGAGTCGGGAATCGGTGCCAATGGCAGCGGTTTCGGTGGTATTAAATACTCCTTCTAATCGAATTACCTATTACAACACCTTATACTGGGACCCCAATCCCACACCCTCATTACACATTACTTACATTTAGTGCCTCCCCAATTTTCCTGGGGAGGCTTTTTGTTTCGAGCAGATTGGTCGCAGTGCTGTCGAAGGTGTGAAGAAGACATATAGTGGGAGGTTTTTTGCTGGAGTAATCAAGGCAAAGCCTTGTTAGGGCTTGTGTGGAAAGTGGGATAAAGAAACTTTCTTTTTGTTGTTCGAGGTTAAATTTGTTTGTTTTTTTGCCAAAATATCGTATTTTTGCATCTCTGTTGACTATTATGGGTTAAATAGAATTTATTGATAACTAATAATATATAAAAATGAAGAAATTCTTTACCAAAGCAATTGTTGCACTCGCACTGCTCGTTGCCCTCCCCGGCATCTCTCGTGCAGACGAAGGTATGTGGCTTCTCAACCTTATCGGCAAGAACTATGCCGACATGCAGAAAGCCGGTTTCAAACTCACTCCCGAAGACATCTACAGCATCAACCAGAGCTGCATCAAGGATGCCATTGTCGGCCTCGGCAACGATGGCCGCTATTTCTGGCACTTCTGCACTGGCGAGATTATCTCCGACCAAGGTTTGGTCAGCACCAACCACCATTGTGGCTACGGCAAGATTCAGGAGCACTCCACGGTGGCTCATGACTACCTGCGCGACGGTTTCTGGGCTTACAGCAAAGACCAGGAGCTTCCCAATCCTGGCCTCACAGCTTCTATCCTCGTGCGTGTTGACGATGTGACCGACCAGGTACTCGCCACTGTGAACGATGAAATGACTGAAGATGCTCGTGCTGAGGCTATCAACAAAATTAGCGAGGAACTTGCCGCCAAAGGCAAGGCCGAAAACCCTGGTTGCGAAGCCAGCGTCCGTCCGATGTTCAACGGCAATCAGTTCTTCCTCTTCATCCATCGCATCTATAAGGATGTCCGCTTGGTGGGTGCTCCTCCCTCCAGCATGGGCAAATTTGGTGGCGACACTGACAACTGGATGTGGCCCCGCCATACTTGCGACTTCTCCCTCTTCCGCATCTACACTGCCCCTGACGGCAGCCCCGCTCCCTATGCTCAGGAGAATGTCCCCCTCAAGCCCAAGCATCACCTGCCCGTCAGCATCAAAGGCATACAGGATGGTGACTTTGCCATGGTCATGGGATTCCCCGGCACCACCGACCGTTTCCTCACTTCCTATGGTCTTCAGGAGACGATGAACATCACCAACAAGCTTGTCTATGAGATTCGCAGCGTTAAGATTGGTGTCCTCCGCGAGCAGATGGCTTCCAGCCAGGCCATCCGCATCAAATATGCTTCTAAGTATGCTTCCTGCTCCAACTATTGGAAAAACGCCCACGAGGCCAACATCGCCCTCAAGAAACTGGACATCATGTCTGTCAAGAGAGACATTGAGAATGAGTATCGCGAGTGGGCTAAGGGCCATGATATGAAATATTCCAGAGCTTTGGGTCGCATCCAGGACGGTTATGCTGTGCGTGCCACCTATCAGGAGGCCAGCCAGTATGTTGTTGAGGGTCTGCTCTCCGGTCCCGAACTGCCTTGGCAGGGATTCCGCGCTGGTCGCACCATCCTTACCGCCAACGAGCGCTTTGCTCAGGATCCCTCACACATGCAGGGCATCTACACCAACCTCACCAAGAGCATGGAGGCTTTCTATAAAGACTACGACGTGGCTACCGAAAAGAAACTTATTGCCGCCCTCTATCAGTATGTCTATGAGCACATGAACAAGACCTACATCCCCGAGTTCCTCAACGAGGCCAACAAGAAGTTCAAAGGCGATTGGACAAAATATGCTGAGACGCTTGTCGACAAGTCTATCTTCCGCGACCAGGAGACCTTCAGCAAGTTTATGAAGAATCCCAAACTAAAGACCATCGAGAAGGACGGCATCTATCAAACCGGTAAGGCTATCTATGAGGCCTATATGGCTATCAATAAGAATGTGCCCAAGGCAAGCAGCGACGACCTCAATCGCGGCAAACGCGACTTCGTTGACGGTATTCTTCGCATGAATGACGGCAAGAAACTGATGGCTCCCGATGCCAACAGCACCATCCGCCTCACCTATGGTAATGTTAAGTCCTACAGACCCCGTAATGCAGTCTCTTACGACTACTGCACCACCCTCGACGGTGTGATTGAGAAGGAAGGTCCTGAAGGTGGCGAGTTTGAAGTTCCCGCTCGTTTAAAACAGCTCTATAAGGCCAAAGATTTCGGCCAGTATGCCAATGCCAACGGCGAACTGCCCACCTGCTTCATCACCACCAACGACATCACCGGTGGCAACAGCGGCAGTCCTGTTATGGATGCCAATGGCAATTTGATTGGTCTCGCTTTCGACGGCAATAGTGAAGCCATGTCGGGCGATATCGACTTTGAGGAGAACCTCCAGCGTTGCATCTGTCTCGACACCCGCTACATGCTTTGGGTTATCGACAAATTTGCCGGAGCTAAGAACCTGATTGAAGAAATGACTATTGTCAAGTAGTCAGCCCCATTGGGGAAAAATGAAAAGAGAGTGTCTCAAAAGTCAGGGACACCCTCTTTTTATTTAACCCAAATCGGTCATTAGACCGACTTTATAACTTGTTTCATTGTTGGGCCACCACGCAGCACAACACCAGGTCTTCCTTGGAGTCGTTGATGATGCTATGGCTGTGTCCTTTGGGACAGTAGTGGATGTTGCCTTCATCAAGGGTCATCTGTTTGCCGTCGAAAATCACCATGCCGCTGCCTTCCAGCACCATGATGGTTTCGCTGTCGTCGGTGTGGGTGTGCATGCCCACGGTGGAACCTGGAGCCAGCTTCACTTTCATTACCTTGGTCAGGTCGTCGTTGAAGGAGCGCACGGCAGCAGGACCTTTGCCACCCCGCATGCCTTCTTGGATTTTCTCTGGCAGGGTGTCAAAGTCTATCACACCGATGGTGTTGATATACATTTGTGCGGTAGAATCTTCCAAAGCTATCACCGAATCGTTTGTCTCGGCAGGTTGCGTGTTGTTCTTGCAGCCAGTCATGCTGCCCATGGCTGCTACTACCAGTAGCAGAGCCATTATTTTCAATGTCTTCATCTTGGTATTATTTTTGTTTATAGTTCTTTAGGGGTGTATATTGCTTCCCACCAGCTGGGGTCGTCCTGCAGCCAGCGGTTGAACCATGCCACCATGGTGTTGATCCATTGTTGCCGTTTGTTGAAGTCCATGATGCCATGGTTCTCGCCCTCCACCATCACGAAGGCCGTGGGCACGCCCAGCAGTTTCAGTGCCGTGTACATCTGTATCGACTCACCGATGGGCACGTTGGTGTCCTTGGTGCCGTGTGTGAAAAGCAGGGGTTTGTGAATCTTGTCGGCATTATACAGCGGGGAGCGGTCTACATACAGGTCTTTGCGGGTCCAGGGATAGGAGTTGGCGGCACTCACCTCGCTGTAGCTGTAGCCCCAGTAACCTTCGCCCCAGTAGCTGGTGTGGTCGGAGATGCCGGCATGGCTGATGCCGGTGGCGAAGAGGTCGGTCTTGGTGAGCAGCAGCTGCGTCATAAATCCGCCGTAGGAGGCACTCACGCAGCCAATCTTTTCCTTGTTCACCCAGGGGTTGCGGGCAAACCATTCGGTGGCCTCGATGATGTCTTCGGCAATGCCCTCGCCCATGGTGTTCACGTGGCGGGCACCCCATGCCTGGCCAAAGCCAGAGGCACCGCCGGGGTTGACCACCAGCACAATGTAACCGTTGGCGTTCCAGTAGTGGGCAGGGTAGTGGCTGCCGCCACCAAAGCGGCGGGCAGTAGGGCTGCAGCCGCCATAGTAATGTACGATGACGGGGTATTTCTTGCTCTTGTCGAAATGGGCGGGCAGGTAGTAGTGTCCCGAAATGGGATAGCCGTTCTTGCTCATAAATTGGAAGCCCTCGCAGGTGCCAAGGTCTATCTGAGCCATCCGCTCAGCGTTGATGTTGTCGAGTTCCTGAATGGCGATGCGTCCTTTCTTGCCGATGGTCAGTTGGTAGAGCCTGTCGCTGGTGCAGGCACCGCTGCCATAATAGAGCATGGTGCTTCCGTTGGCTGCCAAGGAGGCTGTGGTAATCACCTCGCAGGGCTGCTCTATCTTGCTGATGGCGTAACTGTTGAGGTTCATCTGATAGAGGCTTACGGAGTCTTTGTTCTCTGCCACGATAAAGCAGAGGCCGTTGTTGGAGAGCAGCACGTTCTTGATAGATGGGTCGAAATTGCGCGTGAGGGGTTTTACATCCTTGCTGTCACCGTCAAGCAGATACAGCTGATATTCAAACTCGTTGGGTGTCAGCTCTTCGGGTAGGGTGCAGCCAATTCGGTTGAAGGCCTCGGCACTGGCGGTAACGAGCAGTTTGTGGGTGCCAGGAATAAAATCTATGCTGCCCAGAAATCCATCCTCCCGCACCAAGGTGTCCACCTGAAGGCTCTGCATGTCCATGCGGCAGACAGTGGTCAGCGAGGTGGGACGTTTCGTCAGGCGGCTGTGGCTGATGCCGAAGACCATGTAGCGTCCGTCGCTGGAGAGGTCGTAGACCCACACGTTCTTATTGCCGTATGTCAGCGGCTGCATCACACCGGAGGCAAGGTCAATCTTGGAGAGTTTGTTGCGGTTGCGGAAGCCGGGTTGGCGGTCGTCGGGTACCAATATCTCATATACACCTTTCTCCTTTTCGGGTCCCTTCACCTCTTCACTTACAATCAAGTAGTTCTCCGTGGGCGACATGTAGATGCCTCCTTCTGGCAGGTCGCTATAGAGCGGTGTGGTATGGCCCGAGGCAGCATCTACGACATAGAGGTTGCGCTTGCCCTCTTCCTTGCGTATGGAGAGGTATTTGTCGCTCTTGGGCATCCATTGGTAGAAGTCGCGCACAGCCACCTCCTTGCCCGTGGCAAGCTCTTTCACGGCCACCTCATAGTGTGTTGTGCCGTCGGGGTTGAACCAGCTTTTGCCTATGCGTGCATATTTACCGCTGGCCGATAGGCTTACTCCGGCGTAGTGGCGCATCTCCATGTTGTCAGCCATCGAGAAAGGTCGCTTGCTGCCTTCTGCCAGGCTTTGCAGCAACACCTTGGTGCTATCCTTGGTCTTCAGCTCCACCTGCAGGGCTGCGGTGTCGGCCATATAGCGTATTGCCACGCGGTACTGCCCCGGCTGGTAGCCCTGCTCGCCGCGGGTTTCCTTGCCGTTCACCAGCACCTTGTAGTGCTGCGGCCCCTTTACTGCTATCGTCACTTTGACGTAGCCTATCACGCTGAAGTCAAAGCCTGCCATGTACAGCTCCACTTGGGTGGAGTCGGACAGGGTAGGGGCTGCAGAGAGTTCCATCAAGGGTGCCTTCCACAGCGTTTCTGTTGCCAGATGGGTCTCCAGCAATATCTCCTTGCTGTATTTCTTCTGGGCGGCATCCACGCTGTCGATCATCATGGGCTGTTGGATGCGGTAGGGCCCGCAATGGCGCACCTGCTCCACCTTTACCGACTGTGCCATGGTGGCTGTCGTCAGCAGAGCAAAAAGAGTGATTAAAAACGCTTTCATATCAGATTAATGTATTGTTTTCCATATTAGTATCGGTACATGTCTTCCCTCATCACAATAGGGCACACACTATCATCAGTACACCATACATCGTGTATTGTACACCAATACTTGCCCTCAATAAAGGGTAGCAGCACCTTGTAGGTTTAAACGACGGAACCTGCTTTTATACGCAAGTGTAGCCGCCATCAACAGGCAGAGCTACGCCCGTGACATAGCGTGATTCCTCTGCGGCAAGAAACACCACGGCCGTGTCTAACTCGCCTTCTTCGCCATAACGCTCCATCGGAATGGTCGACTTGGCGTAGTTGGTGAAATATTCGGTAGAGAGGGTATCGCGGGTGAGGGGAGTCATGAAGTAACCCGGGCAGATAACATTAACGGTAATGCCATACTTGCCCCATTCGGCGGCCAGCGCTCTTGACAGATTGACTACACCGCCTTTGGCTGCATGGTAAGGCGAGGCGGGAGCAATCTTATTGCCCACCAAGCCATACATAGAAGCGATATTGATGACGCGTCCGTAGCCATTCGGTATCATCGATTTCTTGGCTACGGCACGAGCCACGCGGAAGGTGCCGAAGAGGTCTATCTGCATCTCATTCTCAAACTGAGCGTCGGTGATGTCCTCGGCTGGGGCCACGGCTCCAGTGCCGGCGTTGTTGACCACGATGTCGATGTGGCCCATCTTCTCCATAGCATCCTCCACCATCTTGTCCACGGCGGCCGTATTGGTGATGTCGCACTGTATTGGCAGCACTTTCACACCTGTGGCCGACTCTATTTCCTGCTGAACTTCTAACAGCTTGTCGTACCTACGTGCAATAATAACAAGGTTGGCACCTTGTTTTGCCAAGGCCTTTGCCATTTGAACGCCTAATCCGCTGGAACATCCAGTGACTAATGCTACTTTACCGCTTAAATCAAATAATTGTTTCATAAAATGTATTATTTTACAAATTTTTGGAGCGCAAAGATACTCATATTTCCCGATATGACCAAATAAAAATCACAACTGCCACAAAAATAATTGAATATGCAATTACACCTCTCCATTAAATAAAAATAATAGTTAAAAAACAGAGTCTAATTCGCCCCCTTCCTGAGCAATCCGAGTTCATCCACCCGTACGGGTCATCCGGTTGAGAAATGTGGTAAGTGATTTCAGGAAAACACACATAAATACCATCTTATTGCGTAATTCGGACTTATTGCGTAATTCGGATGGTTTTTGTTGATAAATTTGGCTGTTTTTTATTGTACTTTGCCTAATCTTGAGAGAAGTTGTACTAGTTTATTTCAACCCAAATTGGTCATTAGGGTTTGTGCCAGATTAGTATTTATTACGAGCAGATTTGCCACATCGTTGTCGATGGCGTAGCGGGCTACGGCGAGACAGGGATGTGGACAAGATGCCGAAAGAAATGCTGATATGGCAAAAACAGACCTGAAAAAGAGAGATTGATTGTAAAGTCGGCCTAATGACCGATTTGGGTTCAAGGAACAAACAGTTTTTTGATTAGCGACGATAGTGCGTATAAGGTGCTAAAGCATTTCTCCGAAAGTGGCCTACCGTCAACCTGTGATTGAAAGAATCACCCGAAGTGGGTGCCTTTTTTAATCTAATACAATAAAAAAACGGTTTCTCCGTTTGTTTTAAAATACATTTTTTATGTCTAAAGTAAACCTACGTTACCGTTTATTAAGGCTAGTGAATATGTCCGACGACCTAGACCACGAGGGTGCCAGCAACACTATCCGCAATGGTATCCGGTTTCAAGGTGCAAATGTCTTCATTCTAGCGTGTGCAATCATCATCGCTTCAGTGGGTCTCAATGTCAACTCCATACCTGTCATTATCGGTGCGATGCTCATCTCGCCAGTTATGGCACCCATACTTGGCTTTGGTTTTGGATTGGGCATTCGCGACAATCAGTTGGTCAAGTCGTCGCTGAAAAACTTTCTTATCATGGTATCCATCAGCATCGGTGCCTCCTTCCTCTACTTCTTATTGTCACCTTTACGTTTAGAGAATCCCACCGAACTCTTGGCGCGTACCAATCCCACATTATATGATGTGCTCATAGCCCTCTTTGGTGGTTTTGCGGGTATACTTGAACTCTCGCGCAAGAAGAAAGGCACCGTCATATCGGGTGTTGCTATTGCCACCGCACTCATGCCTCCGCTGTGCACTGTCGGCTATGGGTTGTCGCTTCTAAACGCTCGATATATCTTTGGCGCCCTATACCTATTCATCATCAACAGCATATTCATAGCTCTCGCCACTTTCATTACTGTTAAATACCTGAAATATCCTGTTGTGGCTGCCAGTGATACCCAACGTCACCTATCTCGTCGCTCAGTCATCTTTCTGTTGCTAATTGTCATCATCCCCAGCATATTCTCAGCGGTGCAAATAGTACGTCAAAGCAATTTTAGCCGCCATGTGCAGCAACTCGTCTCAATCCACCCCACAATCGGTTCAGGTTTCATCTACGACCATAAAACCCACTTCACTTCTCGCCAATCTACTGTCGAGTTCTTCCTTGCCGGACCAACCCCAAGCGAGCAAGAAATGGAGTCTTTCTATATCGCAGCAGAGGAGTTGGGTATATTCCGCAATCAGATTATACTCAAGAGCAACGCGTCTGACCGTCGGGGTATTGAGTCTGACCTGGTGAAAGACCTTTACGAAGCAAGTGAACAACGCATCACGACACTTACCGATAGTATTGCCAAACTCAACGATTCACTTAAAGCATACCAATCGGTGGCTGCTCTCAACAATGCTGTTGCTCACGAGGTGATGGTTCAACACCCCATTGTCACACGTGTCGTGCTGGGAAATGCCCACACTCTGTCGTCAGTCAGCGACTCCAATACCCAAACAGGGTATGTTGTACTTCTCGAAACGCCTGTCTCACTCTCACAAGCCGAGATTGACAGGTTACAGGCATGGTTGCGAGTGCGGCTCGGTCAGCAGAAAGTGTCTGTCATTCAAACTGTCACGTCCAATTAACAACGCTCCCGATATAATCCATTATCCCCGATATCGGACATTTACTGTATCTCACAACCCATCATACACAGATAAAGACTACCATTCTTCTTTGCAGGATTACCGCTATCGAGGATGCAGAAACTACCGAATACCCCATCCCCACCTTATGTAGAAACATCTTTGGTGGATAAGTGGTGTAGCTATGTGTAAGATTATTAGTAAGTTTATGGAAGATTTTGAACTCGGAAACTGTTTGCACCCCGTGGAACCATAGTCCTGTGAGTTTGCTGGTATAAAATGCAGAAAACACTGATAATCAGAAAGATTATCAGTGTTTTCTTTAAGGAAAGTTCCTTTTCCTAGTGGAGCTGGACGGACTTTATCCCTTGATATTCTATAGCACTGACAATCATTTTTGTCCAAAATCACCTCGATCCATAAGGTCTCAGATTTTGATATCCGGTTGTCTCTTTCATTTACTGAATTCCATTTTCATTCTCTTTTTCCCGCTCTCCGAAACTCCTCCTATCTTGGACACTTTCCGGAGAGTATTGACGGCGATTCCCGTGAGTTTTCTCACGTTGGCCAGACTGTATCCTTTACGGAGCAGACGGAGTTCCTCAGCATACTGGTTTCTCATCTGCTCGTCGGTCTTCCTGTATCCTTTCTTGCGTCCGACCACACCACCACGGGACCGGTAGTGGTTGTAGCTGCTATAATCCGCGACGAGGAGGGACGCATTTTCGCCACCCAGCGGGGCTACGGCGACTTCAACGATTTTTGGAGTTCCCTGGAGGAAAGATTGAAGCCGGCGAAAGTGCCGATCAGGCTCTTCGTTGCGAGATATGGGAGGAGCTGCAGACGAGGATTGTTGTCGAGCGTCTGTTCCGGACTGTGGAGTACGATTATCCGCAGTTCCACCTGTCGATGCAATGTTTCCTCTGCCGCATCGAGAGCGGACATCC
>JAEEGG010001290.1_pt1 | contig 68369 bp, 47 predicted proteins | sample 9134161 | NCBI WGS metagenome assembly JAEEGG01 (sample SAMN16246543, study PRJNA631951) | gut metagenome | biome: gut microbiome; feature: rumen; material: CR-attached | host: Bos | place: Iran: Karaj | collected 2018-10
TGATTGCAGCCGTACTGATGATTGGTATCGTGCTGATTCAAGAGTCTAAGGGTGGTGGTCTGTCGTCAAGCTTCGCAGGCTACAACCAAGTTGCTGGTGTTCGCAAGACCACCGATTTCATCGAGAAAGCCACATGGGCACTGGCTGCTGCTATGGTCATCATCAGCGTTATCTGCGCATGGGTAGCTCCCACGGCTACTGCCGACAGCTCTGTCATGGAGAACATCGAGAACCCTGTCACCAATCCTAACAATCTGCCTGGATTCGGTGCCAGCCAGCAGAAGGATGCTGCTGCTCCTGCTCAGGATGCTGCTGCCGCTCCTGCCGCTGCAACAGACTCTACCAAGAAGTAAGCGAATTCTTCTTGAAAAAAGAAATACGAGACGTTCCTTTGCTATGGATACGCCTCGTTTTCTTTTGTATGTAAAAAAAGGATAAAAAGCAAGCTGAAAGTTTGCATGAATGAAACCTTTTTCGTAACTTTGCACCCGATTTGGAAATAAAGGGGCGTAGCCCAGTTGGTTTAGAGCGCTTCAGTCACATTGAAGAGGTCCCCGGTTCGAGCCCGGGCGTCCCTACCAAAGCAACGAGGATGTGCGACTTGCACATCCTCGTTTTTTTACTTCGCTCTACTGTCCTTCACCGCCGTAATGCGACTCCATCGCGCGTCTTCGGACTTGCATTTGCAGACTCCCGAGGTAACACGTGCAGACTCCCGAGGTAACACGTGCAGACTCCCGAGGTAACACGTGCAGACTCCGGAGGTAGCAAAACGTGATTCTACGAAGGTTTGACAGAGAAATAGTACTTGACTACAACTGGTAAAACAACGAAAAGATGGCACTCCTTTGACGGAATGCCACCTTATTATATATAGTATAGTCCTTGCCTACTTGGCGTATGCCACAGAACGGGTCTCGCGGATGACGGTAATCTTCACCTGTCCGGGATAGGTCATCTCGTTCTGAATCTTCGATGCAATCTGTCCGCTGAGTGCCTCGGTCTCCGCATCGTCCATCTTATCGGCACCGACAATGACACGCAGTTCACGACCAGCCTGGATAGCATAAGTCTTGGTAACACCGGGATAGCTCATGGCAATAGCCTCAAGGTCGTTCAAACGCTTGATGTAAGCCTCAACGATTTCACGACGTGCACCAGGACGGGCACCCGAGATGGCGTCACAAATCTGCACGATGGGAGCCAACAGCGTCTGCATCTCCATCTCGTCGTGGTGGGCACCAATAGCGTTGCAGATATCGGGCTTCTCCTTATACTTTTCGGCTATCTTAGCACCATAGATTGCGTGTGGATCGTCAGTATCCTCATCGGGCACTTTACCAATATCGTGCAACAGTCCTGCACGCTTGGCCTTCTTTGGATTCAGACCCAACTCTGCAGCCATCACGGCACACAGATTAGCTGTCTCGCGGGCATGCTGCAACAGGTTCTGACCATAAGAAGAACGATACTTCATCTTACCAATAATACGGATCAATTCAGGATGCAAGCCATGAATACCCAAGTCGATGGTAGTGCGCTTACCAGTCTCAATAATCTCATTCTCCAGCTGTTTCTTAACCTTAGCAACAACCTCCTCGATACGTGCGGGATGGATACGTCCATCAGCCACCAGCTGATGGAGGGCCAGACGGCAGGTCTCACGGCGAATGGGGTCGAAGGCCGAAATGACAATAGCTTCAGGCGTGTCGTCGACCACAATTTCAACACCACAGGCTGACTCCAAGGCACGGATATTGCGTCCCTCACGACCAATAACGCGTCCCTTGACATCGTCGTTGTCGATATGGAACACCGATACACTGTTCTCCACAGCGGTCTCAGTGGCCACACGCTGGATGGTCTGAATGATAATCTTCTTGGCCTGGGCATTGGCATTCAGCTTAGCCTCGTCCATGATTTCATTGATGTAAGCAGCAGCATCGGTCTTGGCTTCGTCCTTCAACGACTCTACCAGACGGCTCTTGGCCTCTTCGGCTGACAGTCCGGAGAGTTCTTCCAACTTGGCACGCTCTTGCATCTGCATCTTCTCGAGCTCCTCCTGTTTTAAGTTTAGCAATTTCTTCTCATTGTCAATGCGATTCTGCTGGTTGTCGAGATCATTCTTACGGCGGCCCAGTTCTTCCTGACGCTGGTTCAGCGAGATTTCACGCTGTTTCAGCTTATTCTCGCTCTGCTGGATATGCTGGTTGCGCTGTTGTACTTCCTTCTCCAGCTCTGCCTTCTTGTTCAGGAATTTCTCCTTCACTTCCAGGAGTTTCTTCTCCTTGATAACCTCTGCCTCCTTCTTGGCGGCACCAATCATTTCATTATATTTCCCCTTCGCAACGAAGCGGAAAATCATAAAGCCGCAGAACCCACCTACAATGAGGGCTGCAGCAATTAGAATAATACCAACAATAATGTCCATAAATGTTCTTAGTCTGTATATATAATGTTAATGTTCTCTACTATTTCCGCTCTCCGAGGGCTTCCTCGATTTCGCGGGTCAACTTAGCAAGAACATTATCATAGGGCGAGGTATCATTATGCGAACGCTCCTTCTGATACATCAGCGCAATATCAATCAATGTCATCAGCGCCACCGTATGATCACTCTTGCGCCCTTTGTATGCCTGTGCATAGGCATTATAGCGCTCGGTGATGAGCTTGGCTGCAGCACGATAGAATTCTTCGTCGTCACGATTGATGACAACCTCTATTTCTTCGTCGTAAACGTGCAGCTTAATATGTAATCTGTCCTGTTTCTGTTCTGGCATAGCATAATCTCCTTATTGATTTTCATCGCTGAGGATGGCAATGCATTTGTTGACGTCACGAATCAGCTTCGACAACCGTTCCTTGGCGCCTGTCAAGTCGCCATCGGTAATCTCAATCATCTTAGCCATTTTCAGTGAGTTATAGTCTGACTGCTGCTGTTCCAACTTCTGACGCAGCTGCTTCATTTCCTGCTCGTTCTTTTCCACCATATCATACAAATCCTTGTTCTCCTTCTTCAACTCTTGAAAACGGAGAATCATTTGACGGATACGGGTCTCAAACGCTGCTAAAGCTTTCTCGTTAGCTGTCATACATACTCACTTTATTCCACAAAGGTAGGAATAATCTTTCGAAGTTTGAACTTTGTCCTTTGAACTTTATGTTTTGTTAACATAAATAGTTCATTCCTTGGGCCTTGGCTCTTTTTTTGCAAGCATTACTACTTTGTAAACGAAGTCGGTAGTCCATTGCTGAGAAAAGCCAAGTTTCGAGGCATACTGTCGGATAGCCACTACGGTCTTCATGACACCTGCATCGCTGAAATCATTCTTGGTGAAGATATCATTAACAGTCTTTTCTGTCATAGTACGAATGGCACTCTTGAAGAAACTAGGCAAACGAAGTTTGAACTTCATCAGATTGCCCGTTAACATCATCAGGTCCTGTGTAAAACCGGAGAACTGATACATATAGGTCTGAATGTCCTGTGGTTTCTTGCAACGCTTACGGATGCTCTGGTCAATTTCTTTCGTAAAGTCGTCGTCCATGCCGTAAATATCCTTCAGCATCTTCTTACACTTCGATTTCTCAGCCAGTCCCAACCTGTTATTCTGCGTAGGCACCTTCAAGGTGGTCTTGAACACGCGTAAGTCGGGTAATGCTGCCATATTGGAGATGCCTAAGTCTGCGGCCATCACAGCTTGGAAATAGACACGGATTAACGTCATAAAATCCTCCATGCCACCGGCCTTCTGCTGTTCTTCCTTTTTTCCAAATAATTTTGATAAAAATCCCATATAATTGTTTTGTGTTTAGAGTTTAATGTGTGGAACTCGAGTTCCTATGCTAAAAATTTGGTGCAAAATTAATTATTTTCGGCAAACTTACCAAATGTTTGAGGATTATTTTGTACCTTTGCCATCAAATAGTCACTATTAGAACACAATTATTATGAAAGGAATTGTATTAGCAGGCGGTAGTGGCACACGCCTCTACCCTATCACAAAAGGCGTATCGAAACAGATGCTGCCCATCTTCGACAAGCCCATGATTTACTATCCTATCTCCACACTGATGCTGGCTGGCATCCGTGAGATTCTCATCATTTCCACTCCCTACGACCTGCCTGGTTTCAAACGTCTGTTGGGCGATGGTTCTGACTTGGGCGTACGCTTTGAATATGCTGAGCAACCCTCTCCAGATGGACTGGCTCAGGCCTTTATCATTGGTGAAGAGTTCATTGGCGACGACTGCGCCTGCCTCGTATTAGGCGACAACATATTCTACGGCAGTGGCTTTACAGGCATGCTAAAACAGGCCGTCGAGCATGCTGAGAAGAACGGACAAGCCACCGTATTCGGTTACTATGTCAACGATCCGGAACGCTATGGCGTGGCAGAGTTCGATGCCAACGGGAACTGTCTGAGCATTGAGGAGAAGCCTGCCAAGCCCAAGTCCAACTATGCCGTCGTGGGGCTCTATTTTTATCCGAATAGTGTCGTGGAGATTGCCAAGAACATCAAGCCCTCTGCACGTGGTGAACTCGAGATTACCACCGTCAACCAACAATACTTGGAAGATAAGAATCTGTTAGTACAGACCCTACAACGTGGCTTCGCATGGCTCGACACAGGTACCCACGACTCACTCTCCGAGGCTTCGACCTTCATTGAGGTCATTGAGAAACGCCAGGGACTAAAGGTGGCTTGTCTGGAGGAAATTGCCTACAAGCGCGGTTGGATTAGCAAAGAGCAACTGAAAAAACTGGCCGAGCCCATGATTAAGAATGACTACGGCCAGTATCTCTTGCGTCGCGCTGAAGAATACGTCAGATAGCCTATCTTGAGAAATAGCGCACACAGTTGCGCAGGGCAGTAGGATTGCCCATGTCATACATGGTACCCTTCAGTCTGATACCCATCATGCCGCTCTTCTGGCGAACAGCCTCAAGGGCGGCAGTCAGTTCTATCTCACGTGTCTTGTCGCCTTCCTCATCAGCTTTCTTGATATCCTCGTCAAGCTGTGCAAAGACCTCTGGTGTCAGAATATATTGTCCAAAGACAGAATAATACTCCTTCTCACCTTCCTTATTACGCACACCCAAGAATTCCTCAGCATACGAGGCTTTGGGCTTCTCATTCATTACCGAGACATTCAGATGCATGTTCTCCTTGTCTTCCCAGACACCGCTCAAAATACCATAGTGACTCACCTCTGCCAAAGGAATGGGATGGATGCTCACCATCAACTGATTATAACGTTCGTACTGCTCTATCAGTTGCAGGGCGCAGGGTTTGTTCGACTGACTACGATACAGCGTATCGCCTAACAACAGCAGCACCGGCTCATTGTTGGCAAATTCCACCGCCTGGAATACGGCATGTCCGAAACCTCTCTTTTCGTGCTGATAGACATAGTGCAGACGTTTGCCTAGATCCAGTATGCGATTCTCGTATTCCTGTGCTTCTTTATTCAGTTTTCTCAAGTGTTCCTCACTCAATTGACGTTCGAAAAAGTCCGTATACTGAATGCGTTCCTCCTCAGAACCCAAAACCAGACAAATCTCCTCTACACCGCTCTTCACCAGTTCCTCCAAAAGGATGAGAATGACAGGGCGCACCATGCCATCTGAACAGGGTATTGGGAAGAAGTCTTTCTTCAGAGAACGAGTGGCGGGATAAAGCCTAGTCCCGAAACCAGCCACAGGAATGATAGCCTTACGAACCGTATGCACTGGATGCAAGGTCAGTGAATAGGCCTTCATACCTTGCGCATTCAGATACTCTAACAATTGTTGCTGATCCTCAGCCGAACGCGCCAAGAACTGCACAGATCCGTCGCCATGCGATCCGACACCCTTACCACCCCAAATCATAGGCTGAATGTTGGGGTCATGAAGCACTTCGTGCAGTTTAGGAGCCCACAAAGCCGGCGACATCGGGGCAATATACTCGTCGAACATCTCTTCTGCATGTGTCATCAGTTGTCCTAAAGACTCCGCGTCGCCTGTCGCCATACACTTAATGGCCTTTTCAACGATATCGTGGTTCCACTCACCCAAGGCCTTGTGCAGGTTCTGCTCGCCTTCTGTCGTCGCAAAGGGGTATGCCTTGTTCAGGTCGGATAGAATCTTGATGGTGTCTTTCTCGGCACACAGATCGGCAAACACCCAGTACAAGGTTTTCTTCACTGTCAGGGGCTTCACCTCTATCTCGTCACCATCAAAGGTCATTAGATTCGGTTTCACACCAAAGGCACAAGCCTGGTCCAAACGTCCACAACGACTCGACGTACGCAACTCGCCCAAATAAGCAATATTCATCTCACCCAACGTATTCAAATTCAGATGATATAAAATATTGAACGCGCGCGCGACAAGCACACAAATGGCTGCACTCGACGACAGACCGCTCTTCATAGGTAGCGTCATACCTGTAATGCGGATACGCACCCCACCCACCTTGTACCATTCCAACATGTAGCTGACAACACCGGCACAATAGCTGAAGAACGATCCAGACTTAGCCACGCGCTTCAGTTCCTGTTCACTCATACGACAGGAGAAATCGCGCCATACATCGGACAGTTCTGCGGCATCACTATGCATCTCGAAGATGGTAGATTTCTCAACTTCAGCATAGATGCCTTGTTCAATACCAGTCACGATAGAGGCTCCTGGAAGAATATCAGCATTCATCGTACGATAGTGACCAGCCCAGTCGGTATGTTCACCAAAAAGACACAAACGGCCCGGAACAAATAGTTTTAGCATTTTTCTCGTCTATTTATGTAATAATTATGGACAAAGGTACAAATTAACACGCAAATTGCAAAAAAAAATGCATTTTATTTGGTTGTTTTGATAAAAATATATACTTTTGCAAGCGAAATAATAACAAAAGTTAATAATTAAACATCAAAATTCTACTGCCTATCGACGAGACTCTACTTCATAAAAATTGAAAGAATATGAAGAATTACGAAAGCATGACCGACGAAATGTTGGCCTTGCAGTATGTAGGAGGAGACAATAGGGCGTTTGATGAGTTATTAACTCGCAATCAGAAAAAGCTCTACGATTACATTATGTTCGTGGTTCGCGACCCCGAGCTGGCTAATGATGTGTTCCAAGAGACGTTTGTCAAGGTCATCACCAGATTGCAGGAAGGCAAGTACACCGATTCCGGCAAGTTCTCGTTCTGGCTGATTCGCATAGCACATAACGTCATCATGGACACTTTCCGCCTTCAGAAGAGCGTACATATCATAGAGCCAACTGCCGGCAATGATTTGAGCAAGCTGAAAAGCGATTCTCTGATGGACCTCAACCGCGAGAACGAGTATGTCAATGCCCAAGTGCTTCGCGACGTGCGCCACATCATGAACTCACTGCCTGCTCCCCAACGCGAAGTAGTTTATATGCGTTATTATCAGGAATTGTCGTTCAAGGAGATAGCCGAGGCCACAGGTGTCAGCATCAACACATCGCTTGGCCGCATGCGTTACGCACTCATCAACATGCGCCGCATGGCCAAACAACACGAAATCCAGCTGAATCTTGAACTCTAGCTCTAGGATTGCCTAGGATTGCCTAAGAACGCCTAGGAATACCTAGGAATACCTAGTAGTCAAAGGCTGCGCAAGTCATGAATGGCTTGCTCTGGATTCTGATTTCCAAAGACATAACTGCCTGCCACCAGCACGTCGGCACCGGCGTTCACCAGTCGTGGGGCGGTTTCGGCCTGCACGCCACCGTCAATCTCTATCAGCGCTTTCGAACCACTCTCGTCAATGAGTTTTCTCAGACGCTGCACCTTCTGGATGGTATTCTCGATGAATTTCTGTCCGCCAAAACCTGGGTTCACACTCATCAGTAACACCATGTCCACATCACAGATGATATCCTCCAGCAGCGACACGGGCGAAGCGGGATTCAGCGTCACGCCAGCCTTCATACCAGCCAGATGAATCTCTTGCACGGTGCGGTGCAAATGGGTACAAGCCTCCACATGCACATTCATCATCATCGCACCCAGTTTCCGAGTCTGCTCGATGTAGTGCTCCGGGTGCACAATCATGTAGTGAACGTCAAGGGGTTTCGTACACTTTCTGGCAACGGCCTCAAGCACAGGAAATCCAAAGGAAATGTTGGGCACGAAGACGCCGTCCATCACATCCAGATGAAGCCAGTCGGCCTCACTGCGGTTAATCATTTCCAATTCGCTGTCGAGATGCAGGAAATCAGCTGCAAGCAACGATGGAGAAACCATTGTAGCCATTGTTCTCTTGTTTTTTTGAATTACACATACGCGCAAACTGCTTCAAAAACAGAATGGTGGCGGGGTGTGGCTGAAAATCTTCTTGAGTAAAATGCTGCATAGGCAAATCAAATTTAAGTTATTATACATTATTATAACGCAGCACTTTCACGTTTATTATTCAAAACCACAAAATTATTTCATTTGATATGTTTCTATGGCCTTCATGCCGTTTAGGAAGTCGCGGACCGACATGCGTTTCTTGCCTGCTAACTGGACCTCCAACAGTTCCAGCAGCTCGTCCTGTGCCGACACCAACAACCGTTTGCCATCCACACATAGCTTGCCACTCTCCTGCCCTACGCGACCCGTCTTGCTGGTTTTGTAGATTTTCAGCACCGTTTCCTTGCCGTCCGGAGCTACCAGCGTAGTCCATGCACCAGGCACAGGACTCAGTCCACGCACAAAGTCATATACCTGCTTGGCGGTTTTTGTCCAGTCTATCTGGCATGTCTCCTTGAAAATCTTCGGAGCGGGCTTCAATTGAGAATTGAGAATTGAGAATTGAGAATTATGATTTGATTCTGTCGCGTTATTGCCGCCATATATATCCTCTTGTGCTATTGTTGCAGGATGGCCATTAGCTGCGACGATGGTTTCTAAAGTTTCAAGACAGAGTTCTGCGCCCAGATGCATCAGTCCGTCATAGACATATTCCACGTCGGCATCGTCAGGAATAGGAAATGTCTTTTTCGCGATAATGCGTCCAGTATCTATGTAGTGGTCTAAGAAAAACGTCGTTACGCCCGTCTCCGTCTCACCATTGATGACGGCCCAGTTGATAGGAGCTGCACCACGATACTGAGGCAACAAAGCAGCATGGACATTGAAGGTTCCATACACTGGCATGTCCCAAACCACCTCGGGCAACATCCTAAACGCCACCACCACTTGCAGGTTAGCCTCGTACGACCGCAACTGTTCGACGAACACCGGGTCTTTCATCTTTTCAGGTTGGAGTACGGGCAAACCATGCTCCAACGCGTACTGCTTGACCTGCGAGGGTTGCAGCACACTGCCGTGTCGGCCTACAGGCTTGTCGGGCTGCGTCACCACAGCCACCACGTTATATCCGTTATCCACCAGCGCACGAAGGGTCTCTACTGCAAACTCCGGTGTACCCATAAACACGATTCTCAGATCACTTTTCTCCATGTGTTTCAATTCTTGTTGTTTTCAGAGTACAAAGGTAGTGTAAACCGGGCGAAATACCAAAGGAAAAATCGTGTTTATTTGCTTGTTCCGAAAAAAATGTTTAATTTTGCAGGCAAATAAACCAAAAACGAACAATGAAACACATCAAGATATTCACCCAGCTCATCTCCTCCGAGCTGCACCTGCCGGAACATGGCGTAGAAAACACCCTCAAACTCCTTGCCGAGGGATGTACCATACCTTTCATCTCGCGCTACCGCAAAGAGCGCACAGGCGGACTCGACGAACTTCAGATAACTGCCATCAGCGACCGCAGTGAGCGCCTCCAGGAAATAGCCAAGCGAAAAGAAACCATCGTCAAGACGATTACCGACCAGGAAAAAATGACTCCCGAACTCCGCAAACGTATTGACGACTGTTGGGACCTGACTACCCTTGAAGATATTTATCTACCCTATAAACCAAAACGCCGTACTCGTGCCCAGGTGGCTCGTGAACAGGGCCTCGAGCCTCTGGCTCAGCTTCTTCTGCTCCAGCGCGATCCTGACCCAAAACAAGCCGCAAGGCGATTTGTTCACGATGGTTTATCCGTCTCGGACTGCCTTAAAGGCGCCCAGGACATCATTGCCGAACAGGTTAGTGAGGACGAACGCAGCCGAAACCTAATCCGTGCAGCCTTCCGTCGCGAGGCCTTCATCGAGTCAAGGGTAGTCAAGAGCAAGAAAGATACTGACGAAGCCCAGAAATACAGTGATTACTTTGATTGGGAAGAGCCCTTGAAACGATGTTCTTCCCACCGTCTGCTGGCTATGCGCCGCGGTGAGAGCGACGGCATTCTCCGTGTCAGTCTGACCATTGACGACGACGAGGCCGTCAGCCGTCTGCAACGCAACTACGTCCGTGGACAGGGTGCCTGCCAGCGACTGGTTGCCGAAGCCGTCGAAGATGGTTACAAGCGTCTGCTACTGCCCTCCATCGAGACAGAATTCATGAATCTCAGCAAGGAGCGAGCCGACGAGGAAGCCATCAATGTGTTCGCCCAAAACCTGCGCCAGCTATTGCTCTCGGCACCGCTGGGTCAAAAACGCGTTATGGGTGTCGATCCCGGTTTCCGTACGGGTTGTAAAGTGGTGTGTCTCGATGCTCAGGGCAACCTGCTCCACCACGAGGCCATTTTTCCCCATCCACCTATCAACCACCGCATGCAGGCCACGATGCACGTGCTGCAGATGATTAAGGATTACCGCATCGAGGCTATCGCCATTGGCAACGGTACCGCCAGCCGCGAAACGAAGGACTTCATCGCAGATTGTTTGTCTAGTCTCTCTAGTCCTACTAGTGATACTAGTCAGACTAGTTCCACGGGCACCCCCTCAGTCTTCGTCGTCAGCGAAGACGGTGCCTCCGTCTACAGCGCCTCGAAGGTGGCCCGCGACGAGTTCCCCGATGAGGATGTCACCGTTCGCGGAGCCGTCAGCATCGGACGTCGACTGATGGACCCGCTGGCCGAACTCGTCAAGATAGATCCCAAGAGCATTGGTGTCGGACAGTATCAGCACGACGTCGATCAGACGAAACTAAAGCATTCCCTCGACCAGACTGTTGAGAGTTGTGTCAACCTCGTGGGTGTAAACCTCAACACGGCCTCCCAACATCTGCTCACCTACGTCAGCGGACTGGGGCCTGTATTGGCCCAGAACATTGTCGACTATCGACGCGATAACGGTGCCTTTACCAGCCGCGCCCAACTCAAAAAGGTACCCCGTTTGGGACCAGCCGCCTTCCAGCAGTGTGCCGGTTTCCTACGCATTCCCGATGCCAAGAATCCGCTTGACAACTCTGCCGTTCACCCTGAGAGTTACCACATCGTCGAGCAGATGGCTAAAGACCAGAACTGTTCTGTCAACGACCTGATTAATAATAAAGGTACGCGCGAACATATTGATATCAAGCAATACGTTACCGCCGACGTCGGACTCCCCACCCTTACGGATATTATGAAGGAGTTGGAGAAGCCTGGCCGCGACCCGCGTGAACAGATTGAAGCCTTCGAATTCGACCCAAACGTACAAACTATTGAAGACCTGCACGAAGGCATGGAACTACCTGGGATTGTGACAAATATCACCAATTTCGGAGCCTTCGTCGATATCGGTGTCCATCAGGACGGACTCGTTCACGTCTCTCAGCTGGCCAACAAATACGTCTCCGATCCTACTAAGGTCGTTCACCTTCACCAGCACGTCCGAGTCCGAGTCATTGCCGTCGACCTCCGCCGCCAACGCATCTCACTTTCCATGAGGGGGATTAGTCAATGACAAATCCTAGATTTATCAACCATAAGTCCTAGATTTGCACGTCGTAAATCATAGATTTATCAGCCATAAATCCAGGACTTATAAAAAATAATCATTATTTCATTTGACCTTGCCCCTATTTCGTCGTATAATAGACAGAACAACCACTTGATGACACAGACAGAGCGCGACATCATCACCCGCTGCCAACAAGGCGACAAAAATGCCTTCCGATGGGTGGTACAGACGCATCAGCGGATGCTATTCTCGCTGGCGCTGAAGATGTTGTGCGACGAGGAAGAGGCCAAGGACATGGTGCAGGAAACACTGATCAGGGTGTGGCAGAGCATCAGAACATACAATCCGGAAAAGCCTTTCACTACATGGATTTACACCATCGCCTCGCGTCTGTGTCTCGACAGGCTGAAGCGCATGAGTCGCATCGTCGCTATGCCTGACGACGAAATGGTGGTGCGACGCTTCGCCACAGAGAGCGACAGCCAGCGCGTGCTGGAGAACCAGGAATGGGTGTCGATAGTGAGGACGATGGCCGAGGGACTGAGCGACAAGCAACGACTGACCTTCACACTCTGTCAACTGGAAGGCCTCTCGTCGGAAGAAGCACAAGAAATAACGGGGATGGATGCCCGACAGGTGAAAAGCAACCTGTATGTGGCCCGCCAAACCATACGTAAACGACTTACAGCATTAGGATATGAATAAGATAGACGACATATTGGAACAACTGAAAGGCCAGCAGCCCGTGATTGACGACCCCGATGCACTGACGGACCGCATCATGAGCAGTCTGCCAGACCAGGACGAAGATGCCATGCAACCCAAGGCTCGCACCATAAAGATGCACTGGCTTTGGACTGCCATATCTGCAGCTGCCTGCGTAGCTATCGCCTTAATGCTGGCATGGCCGAAGCAGGGCATCGAACCACAAGCACCGTCTCTCGCTCAGAATACGTCCTTACGGACTGACAGTCCGAACGGGACGGACTCGCAGTCCGAACAGGACAGACTCACAGTCCGAACGAATCAGACTAATGACGAGCCCGTGAAGGTATCAAAGAAAGAGCGGAATAGCGTTTCTGCTAACTCCCAAACGCTCACTAAACAACCCCTTGTAATTCAAGAATCGGCTCCCATTTCTACAGTTCCCTACGACGAGCAAGACGACCCCAACCTGCACTACGCCTCCTACGACCTGGCGAAGGACACCGTGCCCTATCAGGATCCTGCCCGTGTGGATGACTTCATAGCCAAGCTGGCAGCCTATCACAACGTGAAACAAGGTGGGCTGAAGTGCACGAACCATGCCGACAGCAATATGGTTAGCACTGTCTACGTATTTCCTGATACGAAAGAACTCGACCTCTTCAGCCGACTGCTGCAAGTGGCTTGCTGCTATAGCGACGAAACGCCAGGATACTTCCTCAATTTCTCGCACCAGCAGTTCTTCTTCGAACTGAAGGACTTGCGCCGCGGATTGCAATACCGCTGGATAGCCGAACGCGTGAACGGCAAGATCCTGCTCTACGGCACCAACGCCCCCTTGGGCACCAAGGAGTCGTCAGCCTGCTATCAAGAATATCGCGATGAGCTCATGCATATAAATAGTATTAACCCCAAAACAAAACAGATATGATGAAACGTATCGTAACCCTTAGCCTGATGGCTGTTGCCTGTCTCTCGATGCAGGCACAAGAACAAGATGTTAAAGTGTTGGCCTCCAGTACTGGTGTTTTCGTTCCCCGCCCTGAAATCAGTGTGGACAAAAAGACCAAGAAGACCTCCGCGGTTTGGCACTCTACGAATAATGACTGGATTAAGGACAACTGCGAAGCTAAAAACGTGATAGTAGTAAAAGACTATGATCAAATGTTCCCTGAGATGGCTGGCATGCAAATTGACTCCCAGCCTTATGTGCCGATGAGTTGGCGACTGACAGCTGAAGGCGGAGAGACGGTAATGCACTGCTACTTTCGTATGCCTGCTGATGAGGTGACCCACCTCTGGCTGACATCAGAGGAAACATGCCTCGTAGATTGTGAGACGGGTGTGCAGTACCGCATACGTCGTACCGAGCCCGAGACTTTCCGCAAGCATTTCAGCGTGAAGGCAAAGAAGGGCGATGTAATCGATTTGAAAATCTTCTTCCCACCACTGCCGGAAAGCACGAAGGATGTCGTCATCTTCGGTATTCCCAACTGGTATTTGGTAGGTGATAAGGTGAGTCTTAGGCAGCCGCACAATTTTGGATGGGGTGGAGCTGGTCTGCAATTTGCCTATGACGCCAAACCGGAGTTCCACCTGCCCCGCCTGTTACAGGAACACCTCAGCGAAGATAAACCTTACGACAAACAGAACTGGAACACTTGGAAAGTGTTGACAGACGCCCACCTTATCAAGCCAGTGCAGGACGGCACCAAGGCAATTTGGATTACTCCAGAGGCTACCTATCTGGCTGTTGGCTATGAGCAGAACTGGACACGCGAGTATTGGGGATTCGACTGGGGAACTGACAGGTCTTGTGTCTTGCTTGACGATAATGGGCGGCAGTATAAGCGCCGTGAAGTCCTGGGTGTACCACAAAACGAGATTTTCTTTATGGAGGGAAATGCAGGCGATTATGTTGCCTATGTAGAGGTCTACGACCCGATACCATTAGATGTAAAGACTTTTACCTATATTGAACCGGCAGGAGAACCCTTCAATGCATGGGGCGCTAATTGGAAAGGTTCCGTACAGCATAATCTCAGCATCGAGCAATTGCGCGCCAACCAAAAACTCTTTGAGTATCATCCACGCAAGGTCGTGAAATAGTTTTCAGGATTCAAGGTATTTTAAATGTCTTATTGCAAGATATCATATATAACACGTCGTATATGACGATAAAAGGTATTTCTAACAACTTATTCTAAAATGACAGATTTTGAAACTAATCAACCACATGTGAGGGAAGTACGGAACGTAGTGATGCGGTCCGTGCTTTTCTTTCTTTTTGCCCTCATTGTTATGACAGGATGGGCACAAACACAGCAACAGGATTCAACAAAGGTAAAAAAAGAAAAGAAGATTTATCTGTACGGCTACCTGTCGGACTCGTTCACCCGTTCGCACATCCCCGACTCGAAGGTGGTGCTGCTCCGCCCTGACTCTACGCTGGTGGACTCGGCACAGGTAGACAATAACGGCTGGGGAGGTATTAAGTCGTCGGAATGGTATATGCAGGTACCCGCCAAGCCTGCCAAGTATATCATCAAGGCAACGGCTCCTGGCTATGAGACAACCTACAAAAACTACGAAATAAAATACGTAGCCCGTAACCGTCAGTTCGAGGTGCCTTCCATTCGCATGAAACGCACCCAGCGCGTCGTCGACAAGGACGGCGGTGAACTGGACGAAGTGGTCATCAAGGCCACAAAAGTCAAGATGGTGTACAAAGGCGACACCATCGTTTTCAATGCTGACGCCTTCAACATTCCCGAGGGCTCGATGCTCGACGGACTCATCAAGCAACTGCCTGGCGTGGAACTGAAGGAGAACGGCGAGATTTACGTCAACGGCAAGAAGGTGGAGAACCTGACGCTGAACGGCGCCGACTTCTTCAAGGGCAAGAACAAGATGATGCTCGAAAACCTGCCCTACTACACCGTCAAGAACGTGCAGGTATTCAACAAACGCACGCCCAAGAGTGAGTTTCTGGGACGCGACGAAGAAGAGAAGGAATACACGATGGACGTGCAACTGAAGAAGGAATACTCCGTGGGTGGCACGGTTCAGTTGGAAGCCGGTTATGGTACAGATAAGCGCTACCGGACGAAAGGCTTCGGCATGCGATTCACCGACCGCACCCGTGCCGTACTATTCGGTGGAGCCAACAACCTGAACGAATACATCGACTACGACCGCGAGGGTAACGAACGCGACAGGACACAAGCCTCGGGCGACCGCGACGTGAAGAGCATCGGTGGTATGCTGGCCTGGCATGCTCCTGAGGAACGCATCACCGACGACGCTGAATTCAAGCTGCAATGGCAGGATGTGCATACGGAGAATAAGAGTGAGAACGAGAACTATCTGGTGGGTGCCAGCACCTTCGGCAAATCCGAATCGATGAGTAACAGCCGCCCCTTCGACCTGAGCTTACGCAACACGTTCTATATCCGTAAACCCATCTACGTGTACTCTTGGTTTAATATGGATTATAATCACGGTAAAAACGACGGCAACAGTTGGTCGCTGACTGCCAACGACCAGTTGCTGACGGACAGTGTAAACCACACGGTGAGCCACTATCAGAACAAATCGAACCGGCTGAGCATGAACATGACAAACATGATTGACGTGAAACTACCCTGGGGCGACCAGCTGGAGTTCCAAATGAGTGGCTATTGGGGCCGTCAGTGGGACAGCGAAAGTTTCTCGCAGAACCGCTACACCTTGTTTAATACGGGCACCATCGACCAACGTAACCAATATGGCAACGGTCCATCGACAAACTACAACTTCAACGGCCAGTTCAACTATCGGCTGCAACTGACGGAAAGTTTTAACATCAGTCCGAGGGTCAGCATACAACACCAATACAGCAACAATAGCAACAACAACTACCGTTTGGATTGGCTGGGGCCCAACTGGGCAGTAAACGGACCACACGCCATAGGCTCGTTGCCCGTAACGGCTGACTCGCTGGCACTGGCCTTCGACGCACCAAACTCATCAGAGCAGGGCGAACGCATCAACATGTACTCAGTCGGTGGCACCATCGGGTATAACAAGTCGAAGGAGGGCGTGGGTTATCAGTATTTCCATCTGTCGCTGGACAGGGATTTCCGTCGAAAGCACATGAGCTACAACAGCGACGTGCTCAACACTACCATGAACCGCAACTACAACAACTGGCGGGTATATGGACAGTACTACATCAGCTTCGACGAATACCGGAAGACGTTCATGATCTATGCACAAAACAGCCTCACAACACCCAATATCGGACAACTCGTCGACATCACCACAACCAGCAATCCGCTGTATGTCCGCAAGGGTAATCCCGACCTGAAGCCTCAGACCTACTGGTGGTTCAACGCCCGCTACTCGGCCCGTAAGGACAGCATCGACCAGAACTTCTCCGTATCGCTGAACAGCGACCTGTCGTACAATGCCATCACCACCGCATACACCTACAACCCTGTGACGGGTGTGCGCACCACCTGGTCGGAGAATGTCAATGGCAACTGGAACATAAACAGCTCTATGGAATTCAGCCGTGCCCTTGGGAAGAAGAAGTTCTGGCACATCAGCAACAGCCTCAATGCCAGCTACGGACAAAGCACCGACATGTCTTCTGTCCAGTCTGTTGCTACGGCACAGCAACAAACAGACCAGCCGGTGAAGAACCTCGTCAGCACTACCCGTCTGTCCTACGCTCCCAATCTGCGTTTCCAAAAGGAAAAGCTGAGCTTTACGCTGAAGGGCGACGTAGCCTGGCAACATGTTCATCGCAGCATCGAGGTTACTGAGTTGCCCACCGACGTCTTTGACTTCTCGTATGGATTTAATGCCAACTATAAATTGCCTTGGGACTTCACCATCGACACCGACCTGCAGATGCATTCGCGTCGCGGCTATGCCGATGCCGACATGAACGACAACCGACTCTATTGGGACGCCACACTCACCAAGTCGTGGAATAAAGGCCGCTGGATTGCCAAACTGAAAGGCTACGACATTCTCGCCCAGGTGTCGCAATGGCAGTACTGGGTTAACGCCCAGGGCCGTACCGAACAGTGGACCAACAACATGCGCCGCTACGTGCTGCTCTCGCTTTCGTACCGCTTCAGCCTGTCGCCAAAGAAAAAGTAAGTTAAAAACGAATAATTATGCAAAGGAATCAAAGAAAAATCATTACCTTTGCAGCGCAATCAAATAAACTGAAATGAACAGACTATTATCAACTATGGTTTTTGCCCTTTTCGTAGTGACGGGTTGGGCAAAAGAGAATGTAACGGTGTGGGAACAGCCCACTACCGAGTACGGAACAAGCTATGACGACGGATTCTTCATTCTTTTGCTCGACGTAACTAAGGTAGAGCTGAAGGACAACGAGACAGTGGTCTATATCACCGCCTGGCAGCGTCCTGATTCAGAAAAGCTTGACCACTGGTTCCAGTTCGCGGGCGATACCTACCTGAAGGTGGGCGAGCAGCGCTTTACCATTGTATCTGCAGACAACATCGAACTGAACAAGCACGTCTATACAGACAAGAGTGGCAAGCGTGAGATGGCGTTCCACTTCCCACCGCTGCCAAAGGGCACGAAGGTGTTCGACTTCATCGAGGGCGACGGTGAAGGTGCATTCCAATTCAAGGGCATCAAACCCGTCGAGGAGCGTTGGAAGCAGCTCTTCCCCTCCTATTGGCGCGATGATCAGACTGGCGACTGGAAGATTGCCTTCTTTGAGGATTGTGCCATCTACGACTGCAAGTTCTGGACTTATAAGCAGCGCGACGTGAATCCCAAGACCGGTGAGGCCAAGATGGTGATTACCAATGGCAACGACGAGCTGAAGGTTACTATCGGCAAGAATAAGAAAGGTACGCGTGCGATACAGATTGGCAATCAGAAGGCGACGTACTCCATGATGACTGGCCGTTTCCTGCCCGACTATCCCACGAAGGACACTCGCACAGACTTCGTCGACACGAACTATAAGCCGGATACCGTCACTATCGTGGGCTGGCTCAAGGATATGCCCGAGCCATTAAAAAAAGGTAAGAAGTTCGAGCTCAGCTATCAGAACTTCTATACCGACGAGCAAGAGACGGTCTATGCCGACCTCGACTCGCTGGGCCGCTTCTCGGCAAAGTTCCCCCTCGTTAACAGCAGTGAGTTTTTCATCGACTGGGGCCGTTGCTTCATTCGCACGATGCTGGAGCCGGGCAAGACCTACTTCATGCTCTACGACTTTAAGGAAGGCCGCCGCTTCGTTATGGGCGACGACTGCCGTCTGCAGAACGAGTTGTTCCGATTCCCGCTTCCCTGGGGTGGTCGTCGTATGGAGAAAGGCGAGGACTTTGAGCATTACATCGCCTGGAACGACAGCGTGATCCAAGCCCAGCATGGTGCTGTCGATGCTCTCTGCCAGCAGCACCCCACAATCTCTACCCGTTTCAGCCAATACCGTAAGGACAACGTCATCAGTCAGCTGTCTCGCGAGTTCGGACAGTCACGCTTCGATGCGCCCAACTATCAGTTTACCCCCCATGCCCGTCAGTATGCCTACGACACGTTCTGGACGAAGATGGTGAAGCCCTACACGCTGCATCGCGACTTCGGCGGTTTCCTGCGCGACTACCTCGACGATGCCTCGCGGGCCCGCAATGCCGTATTTTCCTACAGCATGCGCGACAATTATCAGGACTTTGCCTCGAACGATGAGGAACTGGCGTTGCTCACCCGCTGGAGCCAATGGATTGACGAAGTGAAGCCCATCGTCGACGCGGAACCCACCATCGAAGATAAAATCCGCAAGTCACATGAGGTTGACTCACTGAATGCCGACATGATTAAGGAGGTGGATAAAATATTCAATGCGCCTAAGAACAAAAAGCTGATCAACGCTGGTATGCTCCTCGCCATCATGAGAGAAAACTCAAAGACGCTCGACTCACTCCACGCTGAACCATTCATCAAAGACGTCTGGCTCTTCCGACAGGCTAATAACTATTTCGACCACGAACGCACATCACTGCTGCCCAGCGTCATGGACTCGCTGAGGGCGATGATCAAGAACCCCGACTGCATAGCCATGCTGGAGAAACAAAACGACCACTATCTCGCCATCGAGAACCGCGACTTCGACAGGTTGGTGCTGAAGTCGTCAGACGATTTGGCAAATATCTCTGAGGGAGAGGCACTGCTGAAGAAAATCCTCGAACCCTACAAGGGCAAGTTCGTGCTCCTCGACGTCTGGGGCACGTGGTGCGGTCCCTGCAAGGAGGCACTCTCCCACTCTACTGAGGAGTATGCCCGTCTGAACCGCTTCGACATCCAGTATCTCTATCTGGCCAACAACAGCCCGCAGGACTCGTGGGAGAACGTCATCAAGGAGTATAACGTCAGCGGCGACAACGTAGCGCACTACAATCTACCAGCCGAACAGCAAAGAGCCATCGAGCAGTATCTGAACGTACACAGCTGGCCTACCTACAAGCTCTTCAACCGCGACGGCCAGCTACTCGACCTGCAGGTCGATGCCCGTGACCTCAATAACCTCGTCCAGCTCTTAGAGCAGATGAAGTAATCAAAACTATTATTTACCTGCGAGGCACAGCCCTGAACAGGCGAAAGACTCTTTCCCGCTGAGATGCAGTCCTGCCTAAAAGGTTGGAAGGTACGGGGGAAAGGGTCTTTTGCTGCCGGGTAAAAGGTCGAAAGGCTACGTGTAAAGTTAAAACTGCGTCGATGGACGTTAAAACTGCGTCGATGGATGATAAAACTGCGACAATGGATGATAAAACTGCAACGATGTTTGATGTTTTTACCATCGGCGAGATACATGATAACTTCGATTTAAAGAAAAATCTGTGTTTTTTTTGCATTTCTCTCGATTTTCATTATCTTTGCAGCTATAAATACGAAAGACATGATGAAAGAAAAGAAGAGACGCATGCCTGCGGAGTGGGAACAGCAGCGTTGTGTGCAGCTGACGTGGCCGCACAAAGATACGGACTGGGCACCAATGCTACCGGAAATCACTGCGGTGTACGAAGAGATGGCGCGAGAGATCAGCAAGCGCGAAGGACTTATCATCGTCGCCCCAGAAAGTGTACAGGTCAAAGGTCAAAGGGCGAAGGTCAATGTTCAATGTCCTACGAACGATACCTGGGCACGCGACCACGGGTTCATTACCGTAATTGAGAACACTCTACACTCTACACTAAGACTGCTTGACTTTTGCTTTAACGGCTGGGGCGAGAAGTTTGAGTCTGAACTGGACAACCAGATAAACCGCCACCTGTACGAGCAGGAGCTGCTGGAGGGTGAATACGAGGATCATCTGGACTTTGTGCTGGAAGGGGGTTCGATAGAAAGCGACGGCAAGGGCACCATTTTTACTACTGCGTGCTGTCTGCTGGCACCCCACAGGAACCAGCCGCTGACACAACAGCAGATTGAGGACCGACTGAAAGAATGGCTGGGCGCTGAGCGCATCGTATGGCTGCAGCACGGAGGACTTATCGGTGACGACACGGACGGACACATCGACACGCTGATGCGCATCTGTCCTGACGACACCATATTATATACGGGAGGTGACGACGACCATCCGGACCTGGCACTCATGGAACAGGAACTACAGGCCCTGCGCACACTCGACGGACGGCCCTACCGACTGTTGAAACTACCCCTGCCCCGCCCTATCTATAACCCCCTCCAAACCTCCCCGAGGGGAGACTTACCCCCCTCCTCGGAGGGGTCGGGGGAGGGTCTTGAGCGTCTGCCTGCCACCTACGCCAACTATCTGGTCATCAATGGTGCCGTGCTGGTACCTACCTATGACCAGCCCGACCTGGACGCCGAGGCCCTGCGCATCGTCGGACAGGCCTTCCCCGACCGCGAGATTGTAGGCATCGACTGTCGCGCCGTCATCCGCCAGCACGGCTCACTGCACTGCTGCACCATGCAGTATTATTGATTTAAGATTCTGCACGAAAACCTTTGGGATTTGCAAAATAATGCGTAATTTTGCAGCCAAATTGTAAAAAAGCGATGAAGATAGGTATCATTCAACAGCACAATACGGGCAATCGCGAAGACAACAAAGTGCGGTTGGCAGAGAAGATTCGTAAGGTGGCACACGAGGGCGCTGAACTCGTTGTGTTGCAGGAACTGCACAACGGACTGTACTTCTGTCAGACGGAGGATGTCAGCGTGTTCGACCAGGCAGAACCCATACCGGGTCCCTCGACAGAGTTCTTTGGCGAACTCGCCAAAGAAATGCAAGTTGTCATTGTCACCTCGCTGTTCGAACGTCGCGCGACGGGATTGTACCACAACACCGCCGTGGTGCTGGAGAAGGACGGCACCATCGCTGGCAAGTACCGCAAGATGCACATCCCCGACGATCCTGGCTATTACGAGAAGTTCTACTTCACGCCTGGCGACCTGGGGTTCCAACCCATCGACACCAGCGTAGGACGTTTGGGCGTGTTGGTATGCTGGGACCAGTGGTATCCCGAAGCAGCACGACTGATGGCATTGGCTGGAGCAGAGTTGCTCATCTACCCCACCGCCATTGGCTACGACCCCAACGATACGCCCGAGGAGCAGGAGCGCCAGCGCATGGCTTGGCAGACGGTACAGCGCGGACATGCTGTAGCAAACGGACTGCCAGTAGTCACTGTGAACCGTGTAGGAGTAGAAACCCTCCCCCAACCCCTCCAAGGAGGGGAGAAAGACGCCCCTCAGGGAGGTTTAGAGGGGGTTCCGTTCTGGGGTACGTCGTTTGTAGCCGGACCGCAGGGCGAACTGCTTTACGAAGCGCCAACGGATCAGGAAGTGGAAGTCGTCGTAGAAGTAGACATGCAGCGCTCAGAACAGGTGCGCCGCTGGTGGCCCTTCCTGCGCGACAGAAGAATCGAAGCCTACAATGACATCACGAAGCGATTCATTGATGAAAGGTAAAAAGGTAAAAAGTAAAAAGGTAAAAACAGCAAACTTCAAACACAAATATGGCAAACGATTTAAGATTTCAGGTAGTAGCAGAGGCCTTCAAGAAGAAAGCCGTTGAAGTGAAGGCACCCGAGGAGCGACCCTCTGAGTATTTTGGCAAATACGTCTTCAACAAGGAGAAGATGTACCGCTATCTGCCTAAGGACGTTTACGACCAGATGGTTGACGTGATGGACAACGGAGCCAGTCTGGACAGAAGCATCGCCGACGCCGTAGCCGACGGCATGAAGAGATGGGCGATGGAATTGGGCGTGACACACTATACACACTGGTTCCAGCCCTTGACCGAGGGTACTGCCGAGAAACACGACGCCTTCGTGGAGCACGACGGCAAGGGCGGCATGATCGAGAAATTCTCAGGCAAACTGCTGGTGCAGCAAGAGCCTGACGCCTCGTCGTTTCCCAATGGCGGCATCCGTAACACCTTCGAGGCCCGCGGATACTCAGCCTGGGACCCCACGAGTCCCGTGTTCATTATTGACGACACGCTGTGTATCCCCACCATATTTATCGCGTATACGGGCGAGGCGCTGGACTACAAGGCTCCCCTGCTCCGTGCGTTGCATGCCGTGGGCAAGGCCGCCAAGGACGTTTGCCAGTATTTCTATGACGATGTGACGAAAGTGCAGGTGAACCTGGGCTGGGAACAGGAGTATTTCCTCGTCGACGAGGGTCTCTATTCAGCGCGTCCCGACCTGCTGATGACGGGTCGCACGCTGATGGGCCACGAGAGTGCCAAGAACCAGCAGATGGACGACCACTACTTCGGCACCATCCCCGACCGTGTGCAGGCCTTCATGAAGGACTTGGAGATTCAGGCCCTGGAGCTGGCCATTCCCTGTAAGACGCGCCACAACGAGGTGGCTCCCAACCAGTTTGAGTTGGCGCCCATCTTCGAAGAGTGCAACCTGGCCGTCGACCATAACATGCTGCTGATGTCGCTGATGAAGAAGGTGGCTCGCAACCACGGTTTCCGCGTGTTGCTGCACGAAAAGCCCTTTGACGGCATCAACGGCAGCGGTAAGCACAACAATTGGAGTCTGTCGACCGATACCGGCATCCTGTTGCATGCGCCAGGCAAGACGGATGCGTCAGATCCGGAAGCTACGGCCAACGAGACGCTGCGCTTCGTGACCTTCATCGTCGAGACGCTAATGGCCGTATACAAGCACAACGGACTGTTGAAGGCTTCCATCATGAGTGCCACGAATGCCCACCGTCTGGGCGGCAACGAGGCACCGCCAGCCATCATCTCCTCGTTTCTGGGCACCCAGCTGACAGAGCTGTTGGACAAGATAGAAAGAGGTGAGACGTCTGAGGTAAGAGGTAAGAAAAACATGCAGATTGACATTCCACAGATTCCAGACCTCATCATCGACAATACCGACCGCAACCGCACGTCACCCTTTGCCTTCACGGGTAACCGCTTCGAGTTCCGTGCACCTGGTTCCAGCGTCAATTGCGCCTCCGCAATGATTGCCCTGAATGCCGCTATGGCCGAGGCCCTCACGTCGTTTAAGGTACGCGTAGACCAGAAGATAGCCGAATTCGCGCTGCGTCCTGAATTCACGCAGGGCACGGGACATACCGCCAAGTTCCACGCCATTGTCGAAGTGCTGCGCGAGGACATCAAAACCTGCAAGCCCGTGCGTTTCGACGGCAACGGCTACTCTGACGAGTGGGTGAAGGAAGCAGCACGTCGCGGACTGGATGTCGAGAAGTCGTGTCCCGTCATCTTCGAGCATTACCTGGACGAGTCGAGCATCAAGATGTTCGAGAGCACGAAGGTGATGAACCGCAAGGAGTTGGAGGCCCGCAACGAAGTGAAATGGGAGATGTATGTCAAGACCGTTCAGATTGAGGCTCGTGTCTTAGGTGATCTTGCCATGAACCATATCATCCCCGTCGCCACCCACTACCAGTCGAAGCTTATCAAGAACGTGCAGGGCATGAAGGATATCTTCTCTGCGGAGGGACAAGCCATGAGGCTCTCGGCCCGCAACATGAAACTCATCGAGGAGATTGCCGAGCGCACCGAGCGCATTGAGCAGCTGGTAGAAGAACTGACCGAAGCCCGTCGCGTGGCCAATCAGATTGCCAACATCCACAAACGCGCCATCCAGTATCACGACACGGTATGTCCGAAGATGGAAGCCATCCGAAAGGAAACGGACAAGCTGGAGTTGATTGTCGAGGACGGTCTGTGGACGCTACCGAAATACCGCGAACTGCTATTTATCCGATAGGGGTAGTTCAAGACTTACAACTGTTTTTCGTACTGTTCTTTCACAAATTGTGAAGAATGGTACGAAAAATTGCTTATATTATTTTGTTTATTCATTATTAATTTGTATCTTTGCGGACGAAAGTATGTAAAAACGATAACTAAAACAAAATAAGCTTATGACATTAATGATGGTTTTGCAACTCATGATAGTGCTGTTGGCATTGTGGGTTGGTTCGCGTTATGGCAGTCTGGCACTGGGTGCCATCTCGGGCATTGGTCTGGCACTGCTGGTTTTCGGTTTCGGTTTGAAACCAGGTACTCCACCAACAGATGTAATCTACATCATCATCGCTGCCGTAACCTGTGCAGGCATCATGCAGGCATCGGGCGGTATGGACTGGCTGATTCAGATTGCCGAGAAGATGCTGCGCAAGCATCCCGACCGCATCACTTTCCTGGCTCCGCTGTGTACGTTCTTCCTGACAGTGCTGGTAGGTACTGGACATGTGGTATATACCTTAATGCCAATCATTTGCGATATCGCGTTAAAGAAGGGTATTCGCCCTGAACGTCCCTGCGGTGTGGCCAGTATCGCCTCGCAGGTAGGTATCACTTGTTCACCCATTGCCGCTGCAGTGGTAGCCTTTGTCACTATATCAAATGCCAACCATTTCGACATCACGATTCCCCGCGTGCTGATGATTTCGATTCCCGCCTGTCTGTGTGGTCTGATGGCTGCTGCTGCTGCTTCGTATCACCGCGGTCTTGACCTCGACAAGGACCCCGACTTCCAGAAGAAGATTGCCGACCCCGCACAGCGTGACTATATTTTTGGTTCAAACGCCACGACGCTCGACAAGGAGATTCCTCAGTCGGCAAAGAATGCAGTATTCATTTTCCTCGGTGCATTGGCCATCATCGTATTGTTTGCCGCACTGCCCGAGTTGCTGCCGTCATACTCTACAGTGAAGGCTGTTAAGGGTGCCGGCGACCTGACATTGGCCAGTGGCGTCACCATCTCTGCTTCAGCATTGGCCAAAGCCGGTGTTGTGGCCGAGGGCTTTACGGAGAAAGGCATGGTTGACCTGAAAATGAATCTCGTCATTCAGATTGTGATGATTAGTGCTGCTGCACTGATGATTATCTTCTGCAAGGCCTCTCCAAAGAAGGCTGTGGCAGGTCCTGTATGGCAATCGGGTATGGTAGCCGTTGTAGCCATCTATGGTATCGCCTGGCTCGCCGACACCTATTTCTCGAATTACATGGGACAGATGCAAGAGATGCTGACCGATGTCGTCAAGGAGTATCCGTGGTCTATCGCGCTGGTATTCTTCCTTGTTTCTGTGCTCATCAATTCGCAGGGAGCTGTAGTCGTGGCCATGTTGCCATTGGCCTACTCGTTGGGTATTGCAGGTCCCGTGCTGCTGGGTGTGCTGCCATCTGTATACGGTTACTTCTTTATCCCCAACTACCCCTCGGATATTGCAACGGTGAACTTCGACCGTTCAGGAACGACAGTTATCGGTAAATATCTGCTGAACCACTCGTTCATGATGCCGGGACTCATCTGCGTCACCACATCGACCATCGTGGCTTACGTATTAGCGATGCTATTCTACTAATTATTGGTAGTCGTACAGACGGACGTGCAGCATTTTCCATTCGCCACAGCTGATACGCACGTGGCGTCCCTGATGGTCTTGATCGCCATTCATGCGGCGCAGGTAATGCATCTGGCCTTGTTCATCGACAGTCACCTCGTCTACACTGGCAATACCCTTGCGGGAACCGTTGAAGACGGCTGATGGCTGATGGCTGATGGAAGAAGGGGAACCTGCGGCCACGAAACCGTCTTCGCCCAGCACTTGTTGCTGTTCGCGGGCTTTCTCGTAGGACGACGCAAAGGCGACAACAACGCCCGTGCCTGCCAACAGATAATCGTTATGGGCCAGTTTCATTAGGATGGCACCGCCCTCGGGCCATGTGGATCCATCGGTGGCACGAGGGTCCCAGGGCAACGTAAAGTAATGGCGACAAGTCATGATCATTCCATCGTCGGTAATAATACGCTCCTTGTCTTCTTGGTCGAACAGCAAACCGTTAGTGGCGAGAGGTGGGTGGTGAGAGGTGAGAGCATCGACTTGGCGCAGCAGGTTGTAAGCCTTTGTGATGCTTTCCGTCTCGCAGGACGAGGCCTGATCGATGGCAAAGGGCGAGAATCCGAGGGCACGATGTTCGCCAAAGGCATACATCGCACGGGCGCCACTGTTCGCACAGCAACGGCTTTCAGGAATGAACAGACGGTTGTTAGACAGCGCATACTGGTCTGCCCAGCCCTTGAAGCCCGTATCATAGATATCGGGTGCCAGACAGAGCAGCTGTGGAGCGCCACAATGCCAGAGGTCGATGAGATGCGCCAACGGTCCTGCCGAGGGATATTGTCCGGGCTGGCGTCCACGACTGTTCATCGCCGCATTCACATAGAGGGGCATCTGCGTGTACTTGCGGGCTGTTTCACACAATCGCCCTACGTACTTGGCATAGTAGTAAGCCATGAAAATCTCATCGGTATAGATATCGTCGCCAAAAAGCTTCTGCCAAGAGGTGAGCGGTGACAGATTTGAGGCTTGAAGTCGTTGCTTCAACCAGGGGTGTAACGTCTTTTGATTCTTCTTCAGGTAAACAATGAGTTCCTGTGGTACTCCTTTTTTATATACTTCATCTGCCAGAGTCGAGTGGTCGCGGGCATCTTCCAGCATACCGATTTCATTTTCCACCTGAATCATCGTCACCACATCGCTGCCCGACTCGCTGATGTGACGGACGAGTGCCTCAAAGGCTTTGTTATCTGCCTGGAACACCTTTTCTGAAAACGCGCTGGCTATCTCCAGCGGTTTGCCCTGACGGGTTCTGGCCCTTGGGAATCGCTTGGTGTCCTGCTTGAACCACAGCGGCGCATAGCACGACATGGAATTCTTCCAAGCACCAAGCCACAGGAACACCACTTTCAGTTGCTGCTGGCGGGCCTGCTGGATGGTACGGTCGATGAGCGTGAAATCGAACTGTCCTTCCTCGGGTTCCAGAAACTCCCAATAAGCAGGCACCAGCACCGTGTTCAGCCCTAAAGTCTTCATACGGGGCATGACCACGTCAATGTCTGCTATACTCGTTGCTGCCGAGTTGCTCAGCTCGCCACCGAGAATAAACATGTCACTGTTGTTCGTCTGTGCACTGATGGTTGCCCATCCTGTCAGAGTCAGCAATAAAGCTGTAATAAGATTTTTCATTTTAGTAATTTGGTATGTAGTATATTTTCGACTGCAAAGGTAGTATTAATTTTTGATTATACGAAGGAAATGAGCAGAAATTTTCACTCCCAGGTCATAATAATTGTAAAAAAACACCAATTCTTTAGGTTCGTTTGAAAATAAATTTGTAACTTTGCGCCCAGATTATTCATTATTCACATTAAAACATGAAGAAAATTTTTACTACTATCATTCTCCTGGTTTCTACTTCCATCATGATCCAGGCAGCAAAACCACGTACTTCACTAAAAGTTAGCAGCACCCGCAAGCAGACTGTTACTGGCTTTGGCGGAGCCTGTTGCGATGGTGCCATGAAACCGTTTGGCACCGACAATGCTTGTGTAAGTAAACTGTACGGCGCAAAGTCGAAAATCGGATTGAATATCCTGCGTATGGAAATCTCGCCGAGTTTTACTGGCGACAATTGGGGCGACTACGACTGGAATGGTTCTTTACCTTCGGCCCAGATTGTCAAGAAACGTGATGGCATTGTGTTTGGCACGCCTTGGTCACCTCCCGGTGAATACAAGACCAATGGTACTGCTCAGGGCGGCAATGCCGATGATCAGGGAAACCAGAAAGGCAAGCTGCGCGAGGATTGCTATGACAAGTTCTTCCCTTGGCTGAACACCTTCCTGAAGTGGATGAAATCGAAGGGCGTTGTCATGGATGCTGTCTCCATCCAGAACGAGCCTGACTGGTGGGTTAGTTACTCTGGTTGTCTTTATGAACCAGAGGAACAGGTCACTCTGATTAAGAACTATGCCAACCTGCTCGACCGCGAGGCATACGACGGCGTACGTATCATTAGTGCCGAGCCATTGGGATTTCGGAAAGACTATTACGATGCTTTGTTGGCTGACGAGACCTGTCGCGAGCAGGTTGACATCTTTGCCGGACACATTTATGGACACATGCCTCTCCAATATATCAAACCCGTTGCCCAAACTGCGTTACCACTTGGCAAGGAGGTATGGATGACTGAGCACTCTGCGACTGACAACATTGACCACTTGCCAAATTGGCAAGACAACATGATATTTGCCCAGGAACTGAACGAATGTATGCTGGCAGGATGTACAGGATATATCTATTGGTATTTGCGTGCACATTGGGCATTCTGCGGAACTGGTCAGTCGTGGACGTATAGAAAAGATAATGTAGAATATACTGCTAATTCACCCGACAACAAGAAAGACGAACTGCTGCCCCGCGCCTATGTGATGTCACACTTCTCGAAGAATGTGACAGGTTCTACCCGCCTAAAGACCTCACAAGACGAAAGCGCAGGACGCACAAAAGAGGAGATTCTACAGAACGAGCAGTTCTCGGCATACATCAAGGGCGATTCGATTATCGTGATGGCTATCAATGCAAGAGAGGATACACGCGACGTGAAAATCACCCTTCCTTACAATGTAAAGAGTGGTGTGTTGTGGTTGTCGACAGGCAATGAGAGCAGCAAGCTCTGCCAGAAGTCAAACCTTGAAGACATTACTGAGCCCGTCAGCGATTATCTCTACGAGATGCCTGCACAGAGTCTAAATACCCTTATCTTCATGATCGACCGAGGCAGTACAGCCATCGAAAACGTGAAACTGTCTGCTGACGATGGTCCCAAGACTTACTACGACCTGCAGGGACGTCGACTGGACGATCCTCACGGTCTGTGCATCGAGAGAAGCGCCAATGGTGACTCCAGAAAGGTCTATATGGGACGTTAGGTCACCCTGTCATATCGATTATAGTTTAATGGGCTCCTTCGGGAGGCCATTGTTATGAGAATTGTCCCGTAGCCTGACGATATTCCAGAAGCTTGTTCTGGTAATCGGCATAGGCATCGGTATGTTTGTCGCAGGCCTGTTGGTAGAGTAGCTGGGCTTCCAGCAAATCGCTCATCCGACAGGTTCCTGCTTTATAATAATTACGATTCAGACGAAGGTTCTCCTCAGCCTGTTCAATGCTGCGACAGGCTATCTGAAGCTGTTGGTAAGCCTCCTGCACATCGTTCCATGCTTTCTGCATACGGATTTTCAGCAGTTGCGAGTTATCCTCCAATTGCTCAACGGCTTTCTGTTGCTGAATCTTACGGCGCTTGATGGCATGCGAGCCTCCCCACCAATCGCTGATAGGCACGCTGACAGTAGCAAACAACATAGCGAAGGTGTGGTCGTTGTCCAGCAGATTGTGGTAGTTATAACCAGCACCGATGCCAACTGACGGCAGGTTCTTGCCCACCTCCATTTTACGCTGCAGTTTGGTGGCTTCCACCTGCTTCTGCAAGAGCTGGTATTCGGGGAGAAGACTCACCCCCAGCCCCTCCCTGTCGAGGGAGGGGAGTGGAATGACCTGCTGTTCTATATCGGGAACAATAATATTGAAGGAGTAATCACTTCCCTCACTCGACAGAGAGGGGTCGGGAGAGGGTCTGAGTCCACAGTACTGCCCCAGCAGCATCTTTACAATCGAAATGCCATTCTGCAGCTTCACCTTCTGGCTCTCTGTTTCGTTCTGGCGGAGTTGCACCTGCAACAGGTCGTTGCGCAGTGCCACGCCAGCCCGCACTGCCACGTCGACATCCTTATGGATATCCTGCAGCAAGGCCTCGACAGCCTCGATGGTCTTCATTTTCTGTTGCAAGGACACCAACTGCCAGTAATACTGCTCTGTCTGTTTCAGCACCTCATTTTCTGACAGTTGCAGCTGCAGTCGAGTGACGTCCTCCCCCACCCTTGCCAGTTTGTTGCCATTGATAATCTGACCACCGGCAAAGAGCGGCTGCACAGCCATCAGACTGCCGATGGTACCGTTCTTTAACATCGACATGCTGATTGGACTGGCTAAGGCAGCAAGCGCCTCTGGGGGGAACATTTGTCCAAGCATGGCACCCGTCTCGGGAGAAATCATCTCCGAGGGGTTCATGTCCATCTTGGCCGTACCCTTGTTGGCATTGAACCACAGTCCCGTACCACTGACATTGGGAAAATAGTTGGTAAAGGCCTCCTTGCGTTGCTGCTGGGCGGCATCCATATCGAGACGTGCCGTGCGCATGGCGATGTTGTTGCGCAGGGCGGAGTCCTTCAACTGCTGCAAAGAGAGGAGACCCACCCCCGACCCCTCCCTGTGAGTGAGGGGAGTGGTTACCTGTGCTGATATTGATAGGCAGGATACTGCCATAAAAGATAATAGTATTTTTTTCATAATTGTATCTTATTCTCTATTTTAAAGTCTGTCTGCTCCCCTCCATTTAGGGAGGGGATGGGGGTGGGTCTTCTATTTAGTCGACACTTTCCAATAGATGACGGGCAGCATCGTAACAACCATGATCAGCGAACCGATACCACCGGCGAAGATGGTGACACCCACAGGCATCCAGAACGACGACTGCGCGATAATCATCGGTACCACGCCAACGGCAGTGGTAGCTGTCGTCAGGAAGATAGGCACCATACGGCGCTTGCCTGCATCATATGCCGCCTGACGCACGGCCTCGTTGTATTGGCGGCGGTATTCCTCTGTTGCCCCGACAGGGAAACCGTCGGGCGCGAACTTCTTAATCAAATCGATGGCATGCTCGAAGATGAGGATCTCGTTACGCATAATCATTCCCATCAGCGTGATGACACCCATGATGGATGTTAGTCCCAATGTGCGGTTCATCAGACCAAGTCCAATCAGCGCACCCGGTATCATCAGTCCCAAGGCAGCTATGCAGACAATGGTGACGCCGTATTTCTTGAAGTTAAACAGCAGGAAGAAGAAGATGATCACCATAGCAATGGCCACACCACCGAAAATCTGAGGCAGTGCCTCACCATCGTATTCTATCTCGCCGCCCACCTCGGTTCGAACACCTTGGGGAACGTCAATCTCTTGCTGCATGATTTCGGCTACACGACTCTCGACGGGAGCGGCATAGACACCATTGGCAAACTGTCCTGTCACCGTGATACAACGCTCGCCACCACGATGCATGATGCGGCTCTCGCTCCATTTAGGTTTCACGCTGGCAATCTGGCGCAAAGGAACAGTCGAATTAGTTGACAATTGAGAGTTGACAGTTGACAGTTGGGAAACACCTGCGGAAACCATTGAGATGGGTGAAGCGATGCCCAGATTCTCGATGTCTGAGAACGTCATGTCGGCATCGTCCTTGACGACGATAGGCAGTTCGTAGTCACCCTCCCAAATCTGGCCTACACGCAGGTCGTTGGTCGTGGCACTTAAGGCGAGAGCTGCCGTAGTACGCGTGATGCCCAACTGAGCCGATGCCACAGGGTCGAGTTCTACGTTGATGATGGGATAAGGCTGCAGGAAATCGGTGTGTACCCACTCCAGTTCAGGCATCTGGCGCATGCGCTCCATCAGTCGCTCGGCAGCGATATGCAGCGAGTCAAGATTCTCGCCATAGAAGCGGTATTCCAGTTCCGGCACCTCCAGATAGTCCAGTCGCTTGAAACGCACATAGGCATCAGGGAATGCCTCGCTCCATGCGGGCTGATACTTAGCCAGCAGTTCCAGCGTGGCATCATGCGACGTCGTATTGACGATAAACTGCGCATAGTTGCGTCCCGCCATCTGTGGGGCATAGCACACCATGAATCGTGGCGACGAACAGCCTACGAAACTGGTGATGCACTTCACGTCCTCGTCTTTTTGTAGCACGTTACGCAGCGAGTCGGCTATCACACGCGTTTCAGCAATACCCTTTCCTTCTGGCATAAAGATCTCTACGGCAAACTGGTCGCGGTCGGCATAGGGGAAAACGCGTATCTTCAACGCTGTTACAATGACGGTGGAAAGAATCACCACGCCAATGCCACCGCCGATGGTCAGCCACGGATGGCGGAACGTCATGTCAAGCACCTTATTATATGTATTCTGAACCCACTTCGTGATGGCATTGCCGCCTGTACTTACCTTGTCGGGCTTGATGATGAGCACCTCCAGGAACGGAATCACCGTTACTGCCAGGAATAGCGACACCATGAGATTGATGGTGATCGTAATGGGGAAGTCCTCCAGTGCATCGTGGAAGGCTCCCTTCATGGTAAGCAGCAAGGGGAAGAAAATGACACAGATGCAGAGCGTGGCCAGCATCATCGGCATAAAGTACTGCTTAGCCGACTCGATAGCAGCCACTTTCGGTTCGTAGCCCTTCCCCAGATATTCCAGATAGCCGTCGATGACCACGATGGCATTGTCCACCACCATTCCCAATACGACAATCAGTGCCGCCAGGGTGACGATGTTCAGTTCTATGCCCATCATATACATGAACGCCACAGAGATAAACGTGCTCAGCGGGATGGTGATGGCCGCCACGATGGCCGAGCGCAGTGGGAACAGTATCATCATCACCAGGATGATAATCGCCATCGATATCAACAGGTCGCGCAGGAAATCGCGCACGCTCATACCCACCACCTTTGGCTGGTCGGCGATGCGGGTGATGGTGACATCGTCAGGGAGCACCTCAGCGGAAAAGCCGCTGAGCACATTCTCCACCTCCTCGCCATACTGCACGATGTTATTGCCTGGCGTCATCTCCAGCGACAACAGCACACAGGGATGTCCGTCCTGTTCGATGTAACTGTCGGCACGGTCGTATTCCCGCACCACACGGGCCACGTCGCGAACACGGGCTACCTTGCCACTCACGGGGTCGCTGAAGATAATCAGATTGGCTATCTCCTCTTCCGTGTTTTCCGTCACCTCAATGTGAATGGGTATCTGTTGGTCGTCGTCGCTGATGCTGCCGCTCAAGGTGGTGATGCCCTGGGCCTGCAAATGCGAGAACAGCATCTGCTGTCCGATGCCGTAGGCCTGCAGACGCTGGCGATCCACATAGAGCGATATCTGCTCTTTCTGCTCGCCATAGATACGCACATTGGCCACAGAGGGAATACGGCGCAGACGGTCCGACAGCTGGTCGGTATACGTCTGCAACTCACGATAGCTGCGCTCCGGACTCTCTATCGCAATCAGCAGGGCCGACGTGTTGCCGAAGTCGTCGTTGGCTACCAGGGCCAGCACGCCACTGGGCAGCGACGACTTAAACAGGTTCAGGCCGTGCTTGATTTTCGACCACACCTCGTCCTTGTTATTCACTTCATCGTTCAGGCGAACCATCACGATACACATGCCATTCTGCGAAGTGGTAGTCGTCTTTGCACGGTTCACCTCGCCATATGTAAAGAGGTAGCGCTCCAGGGGTTTTGCCACCTGTTCCTCTATCTCCTCGCTGGTGGCGCCAGGATAGACGGCCACCACCACTCCCTGACGGATGGTGAATGCCGGAAACTCATCCTTGGGCATCACGTACATGCCGTAGACACCCAGCACGAACAGGATACCCACAATGAGCAGCGATATCGGGTAATGCTCCAACGGCCAACGGAGCCAAGACATCTTTTCTTTCATAATAGTTTTCGATATAACGGTATAACGTAATAACGGTATAACGAATTAATAAACAACCTTCGTTCCTTCACTCAGCTTCTGGTAACCCTCCGTCACCACGCGCTGTCCCACGTTGAGCCCGTCGGTGATGGCCACGTGGTTACCCAGCGTTTCGCCAATGGTAACCTTCGTGCGGTGTGCCGTATTGTCGGCTGATACCGTCCAGACAAACATCTGTCCGTCGGCACCCTTCTGCACCGTTGTCACGGGCAACACCTTCCCCGCCAGGCTCTGCGAACCGTCGGCAATGAACCTCACGCTGGCCACCATGCCGGGCAACAGCTTCCGTCCGTTGTTCTGCACGTTGATGCGCACATCGTAAGTATGCGTCAGCGCGTCGGCCTGCACACCTTTTTCTATCCTGCCGCCGTTCACCACGGCCTGTGCTGCCTCCACGCTGATGGTCGAGGGCGTCGATGCGCTGATGCCACTGATCTCTGCCTCAGGGACGGCCACCTTCACCTTCACGCTGCTGATGTCCAGAATGGTCACCACAGCCTGCGAGGGCAATGCCGTCTCTCCGGCACCAATCAGTTTCTTGCCAACGATACCACTCACGGGAGCCGTCAGCCGGCAGTCGGCCAGATTCTTCTTAGCCACCTCCAGCTGCGACTTCGCCTGGGCCACCTTGCTCTGAATCTCCACCCATTGCACCTCAGCCAGCGACCCCGCGTCGTGCAGCATCTTGTAGCGCTCCAGGGCATCGTTGGCCTGCGTCATCTGAGCCTCGGCACCACTGAGCAGGTTACGTGCCTGCGTGTCGTCCATCTCGGCTATCAGCTGGCCTTTGCCCACGCTCTGGCCTTCGTTCACCAGCACGCGCTTCACCACGCCCATGCCCGTGAAACTGACTGCCGTAGCCTCGCGCTCCTCAACGATGCCCACATACGTCTGGGCATCATCCGAAAAAGCCGGCGACACCAGTTGGGTTTTCACTCTCGTCGGAGCCTTCGCTCCACTATTCTTCTTCTCGCCACAACTGCTGAGAACCACCAGTGCCGTCAGCAGCGTCAACATGCATTTTGATTTCATTATATATTCTTTGATTACTTTTATCAAAATATAGCGCGACAAAGTTACGAAAAAATGAATGAAAAGCCAAATATATTTGAGCTTTTCTGAATGCAAGTAACTTCGACGAAGTCAAAGTTACGAAAAATCGAGTGCAGAACAAAAGAGGCCCGAGCACACCGCCCGAGCCTCCTTTTGCTTCTCACTTATCACTTATCACTCATCACTTATCACTTATCACTAAAAAGGTGTTGGCCTGGAGGCCAAACCTTTTTAAGCTCCCTCAAATCCGCTGGGGTCGTCGGCACCGCCGTCGCTCTTGACGAACTGCTTGGTGGTCACCTCACTCGACTGACCGTCCTTGATAGCGATGGCCTTCAGGGTTACCGACGAGCTCACGGTGAGAGGCTCGGTGTACAGCGTGCTGCTGGCCGTGGGTGTCGAGCCGTCCGAGGTGTAGCGAATCTCAGCGCCCTCAGGACCTGACATGGTCACCTGCGTCGAAGTGGTGAACGTCGCGTTACCATTGATGGTCGGAGCCGCTACGCCAGTGGTAATCGACCCGCTGCCGCCACTTCCACTGCTGCCCGATCCAGCGCTGCCGTTGTTGTCACCGCCGCTGCCGTTGTCCGTAATGTCCTCATCCTCGACGGCTGCGCCTGATGCGTCAACGCGCTGCCACGACACCTCGGCGGCAAACTGCGCGCTGTACTTCTTGCTGACCGTCGCACCCAGTCGGCTCTTTGCCCCGGCCAGTGTGAAATCCTCGATTTTAGCCACCTCCGTAATGTTGCCCTGAGCATCCTTCTTGTCCTTCAGCGATGCCTCCAGATTCGGATACACATAGATAAACTGATCGCCCAAGGCACAGCGGAATCCCTTCAGCACGTTGCGCTTCACGGCCTTCATGTACTCCGTCACCGCCGCACGCATAATCGACGGCTCAATCGACGTGTTCTCACAAGCCTCCTCGCACACCTCCATGAAGTCGAGGGTGCCGTTCGTTACTGGCACAGCATAGAAACTGTGCGTTCCAACCTTAGTGTTCTCTTTGATAGTGTACTTGACTTTAGCCATAAATCAATAGGTTTTAAATGTTAATACTATAGTTTAAAAAATCGCGGTCAATAGCCCCACTTTCGTAAAAGTATACTTCCAGCTCCGTCATAATATACTTCCAGCTCCGTTAAAGTATACTTCCAGATTTCTCGCAATACTGGCTTCCGATTGCAAAGTAACGAAAAATCGCTTTACAAAAAAAGTATTCGCTTTTTATTTTCGACGTTTTTTCAACGGCCGACCCCCTCTGCGCCCGTTCCTGCTGTTCTCTGCCGACAGCAACGACGCACTCTTCCGTGCCCACGGCTCCGAATTCCACCGATACACATAGTTCGTAATCTGCCTCACCGTCAGCCCCATCCGCTCGGCCAGTTCCGCTGTCGGCATCACCGCGTACCACTCCATGACCGTCGGCCCGTCCTCCTTCTCGTGGAACCGCCGTCCTTTCCGAGCTTCCTCACTCTGTCCGTTCTTCATGTTCTTCTTCATCATCATCACGTTTTTGTACATAAAAAAAGGAGCCCGAAGGCTCCTTGGGCTTGCTTCACGGCTCACGCGGGGTTATTTCCCCTGTGAGTATTGCCTCTTCGAGTCTATAGATCACTTATGACCATTATAAATCACTTAAATTATATGATCCCAAGTCATATATCTTTCCGGCCTCGAAGGTGACGCTGGTACTTTTCGTTTTACTTTTCTCATCATCATCTTCATTAATTATGTGAAGATTGAAGCCTGTATAGGTGCCTGGGGCAATGGCTACATATACGGTTTTTCCACTGGAGTGAGTGCTAATGCCACTATAAATATTACTAGGATTACCCACAGTAACAGTTGTGCTTCCCGGCGTCGGGGTCAGTGTACCTGTTGAAGTATTGAGGCTGAAAGTTCCTGCCAATGGCTCGTTGGCAGATATCGTAAAACGACCATAATAATATGCTTCGGGGAATGTGACTTTCAGAATGGCGCATGCGTTATGGAATGTAAGTGAAGAGCCTGTGGTGGTGGCATAGGCGATGGGAGCCTTCGGGTCCCAGCCTGAATAATTACTTCCCGAATGCCAATTACTGTTCCACTGGCTCGTGGGAATCACGATGCCCGAGATGACGTCGCCGCTGAGGGTCAGGCCGTCGGTGTAGGGATAGACGGCGTAGAACTTCGAGTCGTCTGCAGCCGTGCCGCTGAACGTGGCCGATGCGCCGCCCTCCGAGGTAGTGAACTGCGTGTTCGTGTTCTTGGCGCTGAGGATGCTGATTTTGTCGCCTCCGTCGAAGCTGACCGATTTGCCAGAGAGCGTGGCGCGAGTCGTAGCACCGTCACTGTAACCAGCGGTGAAGGTCATCTGTCGGCGAGCGTCCTGAGGGTTCTGAATATCGTTGTCGTCGTTCGAGCAACTGCTGAGTGCAAGCATGCCTGCCACAGCCATAAAGATGTATTTCTTCATTGTCTTCTTTTGTTTTAAAGGGTTAATACTTACCACGAGAACACTCCGTCCTCATAGTCATCAATCTTTGCGCCTTCGCTGTTAAGTGGTTCGCTGCCAGCCAGCAACTGCACTTGTTGTCTCACTTCGACGACTTCCGCCGTCGGCTTTTCATACTCTTTTCTTTTCATAAACTGAATCGTTTGAATTGTTAGTAATAAATCTAATTGAATAAATTTTGGCTGCAAAGATAAAACGTTTTCTGTTAATTTCAAAAAAAAAAAATAAAGAAAAGTTAACGCCGTAACTTTTCTTTATTTCCGTCCCGTAAAAGGTGTGTTCTTAGAGATGCCTGTTGCGGAGTGTGACCATCAGGATGCGCATGTAGTCACGGAACTGTTTGTCGTTGAGCACCTGGCGCATCTGGTGTGCTTCCTTTCTTACAGTCTGATGGATGCGGAACCTTTGCTGGGGACCCTCCAGGGATGCTAACGACTGCATCTCGCTGGTGAACTTGTCGTGAATGTCCTCTACTGCATCCATCTGACGCTCGTCCAGGTCGAGTACGACGGAAAGGCGATAAATGTCACAACTCATGTCAAAACGCTTGTCGGCTTCATTACTCTTTGCAAAGCTAACTGTCACTGCCATCATGGCAACCAATGTTAAAACAATCTTTTTCATGTTCATTCTGTTTTTTAAATTTGTTATCCTGTTTGTTAAATTTTAATTTTCTTACCTGGATTGTTATCCTGTTTTCTGGTTCTTTGACGCACGATATGGGGAAAGGTTTAAAGCATCGGAGGAAATTGTGGGTGAAAAGTAAGTTAAAAACTATGAACAAATACGAATGAATCAAAGAAAAATGTGTACCTTTGCCAAACTATAATCAACGAAGAATGAAAAGACTGTTATCAACAATTCTGTGGCTGGGCAGCCTGGCGGTGGTGGCCTTCGCCCTATTGTTCTGGGAAGCCGACCTGCTTTGGAAGGTGCAGCAACACAACGTATTTCTGAACACGTCGCTGTTTTTCGAGCAGCAGATGGTGGTGCCTGGCGGCATGCTGTCGTATGTGGGCTCGTGGCTGAGCCAGCATTTCTATTATCCCTGGGTGGGTGTCGTCGTGCTGTGTGGCGTGTGGCTGCTGTTGATGTGGCTGACGCAGCAGGCGTTCAACATACCAGAGAGATGGAAGGTGCTGACGGTGATTCCCGTAGCCATCCTGTTGCTGACGAACATGCAGTTGGGATACTGGGTTTATGTGATTAAGCTGCGCGGTTTCTTCTATGTGGCGACGCTGGGCGTAACGGCGGGAACGGCACTGCTGTGGGCTTTCAGAAAGGCCTTGTCCCCCACCCTCGCCGACGGGAAATGGAGCCTGTGGCTGTCGGTGGGCATCGTCGTGCTGACGGCGCTGGTGGGCTATCCGCTGATGGGTGTCTATGCGCTGGCTACGGCGGTGCTGATGGCGCTGATGGTGTGGCGGCAAAGCACGACGCATACCAATAGCATGGTGGTAAGCGCGGTGGCACTGCTGAGTGTCGTTGCCATCCCGTTGCTGTATTACCGCTTCGTGTACTATGAAACGAACCTTGCGGACATCTACAGGACTGCCCTACCCGACTTCACCGTCAGCGAGAGCTATCCGGAATACTATTATCCTTATTATGTGCTGGCGGCTTTTTATGTGCTGCTAAGCCTGGTACGGCTGAAGGAGCACGAAGCCGCTCCCGCTGTTCAGAAAAAGGGTAAGCAGCCAAACAAAACCTCAAACATCAAATCTCAAACCTCAAACCTCAAACCTCAAATCATCAATCTCATGCTGCTGGCAGCTGTCGCATACGGTGTGTATCATTTCTGGTATAAGGACAAGAATTTCCACCACGAACTGCGCATGCAACGCTGCGTGGAGCAAGCCGACTGGGAAGGTGTGGTGAAAGAAGGCGAGAAGCAGGACGAACAGCCTACCCGTTCGATAGTCATGATGCACAACCTGGCACTGAGCCGACTGGGACGTCAGTGCGAGGAGATGTACCGGTTCCCCAAGGGTTCAGCGAAGCCCAACACGGCGCTGCCTATCTATATGTACCATGTGGCGGGACGCATGATGCTGTATCAGTACGGCATGATGAACGAGTGTCACCGCATCTCGATGGAGGACGGCGTGGAATACGGCTGGAATGTGGAGCTGCTGAAATACATGGCGCGCTGTGCCATCTTCTCGGGTGAGCAGCAGGCGGCGAGAAAGTTCCTCAACATACTGCGCGAGACCTGCTACTACGGATCGTGGGCCGACCACATGGAGGCAGTGATGAACGACAAGCAGTTGCTGGCTAATGACGCAGAGACGGGTCCCATTACCCACATGATGCACTACACCAATCGGCTGGATGCTGTGGAAGGCTGGGTGGAGAAATGCATCATGACCACGCTGGCGGAACACGATGCCAACGACCTGAATTTCCAGGAGCAGGCCGTGCTGGGTGCGATGTGGACGCGAGACCCCGATTTGTTCTGGCCGCGATTCGAACACTACTACGAACTGAACAACGGCCAGCATGTGCCCCGCATCTTCCAGGAAGCAGCATGGCTCTTTGCCAACCTGCAGGGTCAGGAAGGACTGGAAGAGTGGCAACTGGACAAGGGTGTGAAGGAGAACTTCTACCAGTTCATGAAACTGATGGAGCAAATCAAGGCCAACCCCAACAACAGCCAGGCCCGCACGATTCTGTACGACAACTACAGCGAGACGTACTATTTTGAATACTTCTTCCTAAGAAACATCACGTACTATTGATATTGAGCATTATGAGAAGACTGTTTTTACTCACCGTGGCGGCCGTGATACTGGCCAGCTGCGGAAACAAGATACCCGAGGAGTTCAGCGAGCGGGACGAACTGCCCGCCATCTACCCCGACTACACAAACGTCACGGTGCCTGTGAACATCGCTCCGCTGACGTTCGAGATGGACGGCAAGGCGGATGACATGGTGGCCCGACTGACTGCCGGCGACGAAGAAGTGATTTGTGGCGGCGGCAAGGTGCAGCCCGATGCCGACGACTGGCGACGGCTGACGGAAAGCGCCAAGGGCAGCGCCATCGAAGTGGAAGTCTATGCAGAGCAGGACGACGAATGGACGCGCTACAAGCCTTTCAGCATCTATGTATCGCCCGACAGCATCGATCCGTATATCAGCTACCGACTCATCTCGCCGTCGTATGTGACCTACGAAGAGCTGACCATCAATCAGCGCTGTCTGGAGAACTACAACGAGCGTGTCATCTACGACAACATGCTCTGTTCGGAAGGTGCAAACGGACAGTGCATCAACTGCCATAACTACCAGCAGTACAACCCCGAGCGCATGCAGTTCCACGCCCGCCAGAACATGGGCGGAACCATCATTGCCTACGACGGGAACATCCGGAAAATCGGCATGAAGAACGACTCCATCCTGTCGGCCGGTGTCTATCCCACGTGGCATCCCTGGCTGAAACTGATTGTGTATTCCACGAATCTGACGAGCCAGACGTTCCACTCTGTCGACCCCAACAAGATTGAGGTGTTCGACACCCGGAGCGACCTGATAGCCTACGACGTGGAGAAGAACGAGGTGACGAACATCGAGAACGACCCCACGGAACTGGAGTGCTTCCCCTTCTGGGCGCCCGACGGCAAGACGCTCTACTATTGCAGCGCCCACTTCGAGTATCAAGACACCATCGACAACGGACAGGAGCTGATAGCCCGCTGGGAACAGGTGAAATACAACCTCTACAAGAAGCGTTTCAACCCCGAGACGCTCGAGTTCGGACCACGCGAACTGGTCTTCGCCGCAGACTCAACTGTCAACTCTCAAAGCGCTACCTTCCCACGTATCTCACCCGACGGCCGATACCTGATGTTCACCCTGGCCAAGGCGGGCGTCTTCCACATCTGGCACCACGACGCCGACTTGTGGATGCTGGACTTGCAGACGGGTGAGGCGCGCAACATGGAAGAAATCAATTCACAGGATACCGAGAGCTACCATTCGTGGTCGAGCAACGGACGGTGGGTCGTCTTCAGCAGTCGCCGCTACGACGGCAACTACACGCGTCCGTTCATAGCCCATATCGACAAAGACGGACACGGCAGCAAGCCCTTCGAACTGCCTTGCAGCGACCCCGACTATCATCGTCAGTTCTTGAAATGCTATAACATACCGGAGTTTATGCGTGGCCCGGTGACCATCAGGCCACAGCAGTTTGCCGATGCCCTGAAGCAAGAGGCACAACCGGTGAAATATGTAGGAAGACTCAAAAAATAACAATCATGGAATATATGTCACAAGAAGGCTACGACAAACTCGTAGCCGAGCTCCGTCAGTTGGAGAACGTAGAACTGCCACAGGTCAGGGAAGCCATTGCCGAAGCTCGCGACAAGGGTGACCTGAGCGAGAACTTCGAATATCATGCTGCCAAGCGTGAGCAGGGACGACTGCTGGGACGCATCCGTTTCATGCAGAGAGTGCTGGAGAACGCCCGCGTGATTGACACATCGCGACTGGCCAGCGACACCATCGGACTGCTCTGCAAGGTGAAGATGACGAATATGAAGACGCAGGCACAGATGAGCTACACGATAGCCAGCCCGCACGAGGCGAATCTTCGGGAAGGAAAGATTTCGATAAAATCACCCATCGCTCAAGCCTTGCTGAACAAAAAGGTGGGTGACGTGGTGGAGGTGCGCGTACCGGCAGGCATCGTCCAGTTGCGCATCGACAACATCATCGGGCCATCAGGGGAGCACGAAACGGAATGACTCGAACAGCTGCATGAACAAGATGTAGACGGGCAGTAGCGGAGCACACCGGCACAAGCCATAGACCAGCGAATCGTAGATTTCGGAAAGAGTCTGGAACGTGCCAGCAATGACACCGTACAGTATGGCAGCAAGGAGGATGCCAAAGGCGGTGATGGGTACCACACTGGCTGAAAACGGCGACGGCCATAGCAATCCGCTGGCGGAAAGCAGTACGGCATGCGGGAAAACCGTCAGTAGCAATACAATGCACACATAAACCACTAGGAAACCGGCAGAAATGATGCGGGCACGGCTGGAGCGATAGCTGTTGCCCTGCAGGTTGTTGCGGCATCGGATGACGGCACCATAGGCCATCGCACCCAGCAGAATCCATACGAGAACGGGCGATGCCATCAGTTCGGCAAAATGTCCCAGATACCACCGCACGCCCTCGCTGGAGAGCATGCTGCGCACTCCGCTCAAGGGCATGGCAGCACTCCACACCCACGATGTAAGGATGAGCAGCAGCTGGGCCAAAGCCAGCACCAAGGCGATATAGGGCAAAATCCGTTTCATTATTACCTCTTACATCTTACTTCTTACCTCTTCACTCTGAATCGGGAACGAGGTTGTCGATATCGAGAATGCGCAATTCGAGTGCGCGGACTACGAGGCGCGTGGCATTGACACTCTCACCGCCAGGAAAGAGCTTTTTCACCAGCTCGTTCTGGCGTTTCTCCAGACTTTTCACACCAAAGGGCATGCCACGCAGCGTGGTAATCTGCTCCTTGGTATAACCGAGAGCCAGATGGCGCAGGAAACGCTCGTCGTATTCGTCGATCTCGTAGTCAATGAGTGCCTCCTGACTGGCCAATTGTGAGGAGACGGCCTGCTTGAAGCGTTCGACGATGCGCTCGAGGATGGGTTCGTTGAAAACGAGCTGTTTGCCTTCCATGACGGAGCGCACATCGTGACGGGTAAGCAGTTCGCCACTCTTGAGAATGATGCCGTCGGCTCCGGCATCGAGCACGTCGACCCATAGCTTCTCGTTGAGAATCTCGCCTGTGAAGATGAGTATCTTGACCTGAGGATACATCTCCTTGGTCTGTCGGCAAATCTCGACGCCAACGGTTGTGGAACCGCCCAGTCCCAGGTCGAGCAACACCAGGTCGGGCTGCTGCTTCTTGATGAGACGCCAGAAGGACAGCTCGTCATCTGCAGTACCGATGACCTCTGCCTCGGGAATCTCGTTACGAACGATGCCTTCCGTGCCTTTGAGTTCGAGGGGCACATCCTCGACGATAATCAGTTTAAACTTGTCCATGATGATATGTTGGAAGTGTTATTGTTATAGTGGTGAGTGGAGAGTCGTGAGTGGCGAGAGTGATGCCGCAGGCACGACGATGGGTGGCGTCGCCATGATCGCGAAGAATCTGGCGACAGCGCAGGTAGTCGATGTCGGACAAAGGCTCCTGGCGGGTGATGGTGAAGACGATGTATTGGTCGTCTTTCTGCTGCACGTCGTCAGACTGAGGTTTCAGGATGTCGGCCAGATAGCGTAGCATGTTGTCGTTGCCAAGCACCGGATGTCCCAGGAAGGTGGTGCGCGAGACGTGCAACTTGACCTGTTCGACCTGACGCATAGCCTGCGCACTGAGAATGCCATAGAGGTCGCGATAGTAGAGCGTCACCTCGGACAAAGAGTCGATGTCACCCTTGTCGACGAGCTGGCGGATATGCGACGGGTAATACATGGTCTCGTGTTTCAGCGCCGACAGACAGTTGTCGAGCACGCTGTTAGCCACATGCAGTTTGGAATCTTCGAGCTCCACGCGGCGCAGTTCGTCGTCAGCCAGTTCGAGATTGTCGAGCTGCATGCGCTCGCGACAATGGCGGTCGTAGAGTCTATGGCGATAGTACAGCATGTAATAGGCAGGAACGATGAGCATCAGGATGACTACCAGCAAGATGATGGCGATGCGCTTGTTGGACTGCGACTGCTGCATGATGCGACAATAGTCCGTCAGCGTGTTGTCGGCAGAGAGTTCTTTGAAGAGCTGCGTATATACCTTATTATTATAGGCGTAGAGCTGCCACTCGTGAAGCGCCAGGGCCGCGATGGCACTCTCGTTGCGGATATCGAGAATGACTTGATAGTTGATGTCGACACTGTCGTGAAGCCATTGTATCTCGGCGGGCAGGGGCGATGTATCGCCATTGACCTGCATGAGCTGGCGGCCATAGGGATAGTGTTCCTGATAGTACTTGTTCAGACATTGACGGCAGGAATCGGCAAACTGAAGGGTGCGCTGGTACTGTCCGTTAACATTGCAGAAATAGGCAGAGTCGGCAAAGATATGCGCCTGGCTGCGATAGTCGACAGCTGCAGCCGGCACAGAACCTACCAAACCTAACAAACCTACCAGACCTACTATACCTACCCATACCCTCTTAACGCCCTTGGGCAGACGGAAGAAGAAACGCGAGCCCCTACCCTGTTCGCTCTCTGCCGACAGTTGGCAGACGCTGAAGAGCTGGCTCATCTTGCGGTACTTTTCAATGATTCCCTTGCAGTTCATCAGACCAAAGCCATGATCACCAATGACTTTATGGTCGAACACGTGGGCAAGCTGTTCGGGATTCATGCCGCAACCTGTGTCCTGAACGCTGAGTTCCACATAGTCCGCCTGTTCGGAAGCGGAAACGGTAACATTGCCACCCTTGGACGTAAACTTGCGGGCATTATCAGCCAGCGTATTAATCATGAAGAGGGTCAGCACGCGGTCGGCTTTGATGACTGCCTCTGTAGGTTCTACTGTCAGCGAGACTCCCTTGATTTCGAACGATGTCCTACCACGTGCCACTATGTCGAACAGCGGTTGCAGGGGGAAACTCTCGATGTGAAGATTCAATTCGCCCTGACGCAACTGAATCCACTGCGTCAGCATATCGTTCTGTTCGTTAATCTTGTCGGTCAGTTCACGGATGTAATCCAAACTATCCTGACGGTCAGTAGCATCGGCACGTCCCAGACGGCTCACCTCGTGGCGGATGCGGTCGATGAACGGGAGAATGCCCATAACCATCGACACCTTGGCACGCTGGTCAAGATGGCGGCGCTCGGATTTCTCGACACTCAACCGACGCACCTGCAGGTCTTCAGCTTTCTGCTCCAACAAGTCGACCAACTGGTGGTCGTCCTTGCTGCGGCGATTGAGGTAGTTGAAGAGCCACAACAGGAATACGAGTAACACAATGGCTCCGACAACAGCAATGAGCATCCAGTTCAGCTGTTCGGAGGCCTTGTCGTACTGGGCAGCACGAGCCTCCAATTCGCGATCCTGACGGGTCTGTTCCTGAATATCGAGATATAGATTGCGGTTGTTGTCGCTGGCCGACTTATCGTTCAGGGCGGCATACGCCACGCTGAGCTGTTCGCGAATGCTGGCTACCAGGTCGGGGGCCTGATTGATGGTAGTATCGGAAAGCGCTTTATTCAGATGTTCAAGAGCCATCACATCGTCGCCAAGCGCATGATAGCAGGAAGCCAGCGTACGATGGGCGCCGGCTATCTGGTAGATGTCGCCATAGTCTTCGAACAGGTGAAGCGCCTCGTCAGCCAATTGCAGATCGCCAGTATGGTCGGCTAAAGCCTCCTTGGCCTGCGCCTCGAAATACGGATAATGGAAACGCTGGGCAATCGACAGACAGTGTGTCAGATAATCCATCTCCTCCTGATAGATGTCCTCAGCACTCCCTTCGGTGATGATTCCGCCTGCGCCAACGTTGTAAAGATAGTTCAGATACTGAGCCGTGTCGCGACGCACCTCGTTGGGGTCGATGGCCATCAAAGCATCGATAGACTGATTCTCCAAACCCACATAATAATAATAGGTGGAATTGACGATGGCAAACTCCGTTTCGCCATAGCGCAGACGACGCTGCTGGCGGTCGTCCAACTGGTTGCGCTCTTCGTTGATACGCTTCATGCAGGTGATGGCGCGTTCACGGAAATCGTGAAAGTCCTTGTTATGGGAACGACGCTGACAAAGGCGCATTTGCTGCACATAGCAAACGAGCAATTCTATCTGATTGTCAGTAAGTTCCGGAATGTCGTTCAAGGTAGACTCCGCCTGTTGATAATCCATCTTTGCCATTTGAACAAAGGCCAGATGGTTTAATGCCTCCGCACGGCCATTCGTATAATTGTCGGCTATGCGAAGCACTTGACGGGCATATAATTCGGTGGAATCGAGATTGCTATAATGACAGGCATAAGAAAGGCTATTCAGCTTGTCTACCAATGCCTTGTCAGACGGTTGACACGCTGTTAAGAGTAATGTAGATATAATGAATAGCCAGAATCTCATGTAAATAAAGTTTCCCCTTCCAGCCAAGCCAGAAGGGGAAGAATAGAGTTAGTTAGGCGCGAGTCTTAGCACAGTAACCGAGTGCTTCCTTGCACTTGTCGGTCACATACTGCCAGTCGCCAGCTTTTACCTTGTCGCTGGGGAAGAGCTTCGAGCCCATGCCTACGCAGAATACGCCAGCCTTGAACCACTTGGTGAGGTTCTCCTCCTCGGGAGCAACACCGCCAGTCACCATGATCTTCGACCAAGGCATAGGAGCCATCAGACCCTTGATGAGATTTGGACCAACAACGTCGCCAGGGAATACCTTTGTGAAGTCACAGCCGACCTCCTGTGCCTTGCCAATCTCAGAAGGTGTGAGACAGCCCGGACAGTATGTCACGCAACGACGGTTACAAACAATAGCGATATCAGGGTTGAACAGCGGACCAACCACGAAGTTGGCACCCAGCTGGATGTACAGTGATGCAGTAGGAGCGTCAACAACGCTACCGATACCGAGAGCCAGTTCGGGGCACTCCTTGTTGACCCACTTTGACAGCTCACCGAACACCTCGTGAGCGAAATCGCCGCGATTCGTAAACTCGAAAGCGCGTACACCACCCTCGTAACAAGCCTTGATGACGTTCTTGCAAACTTCTACGTCCTTGTGATAGAACACAGGAACCATAGGTGCCTCGGCAATCTTTGCCATCACCTGAAACTTATCAAACTTTGCCATAATTATCAATTGTCAATTATCAATTACCATTAGCGCTGTACACGGCCGTTGGCATTACCGCCAGCCAGACTCTCCACTTCGTCAACACCTACCAGGTTGAAGTCACCATTGATGGTGTGCTTCAAAGCAGAAGCTGCTACAGCAAACTCGAGGGCCTCGCCCTGTGTCGGCTTGGTGAGCAGACCATGAATCAGACCACCTGAGAATGAGTCGCCGCCACCTACGCGGTCGATGATCGGGTTGATCTCGTAACGCTTGCTCTGATAGAACTCCTTGCCATTATAGATCAGTGCCTTCCAGCCGTTGAACGTAGCGCTGTAGCTCTCGCGGAGTGTAGAGACGACATACTTGAAGCCGAACTCCTGCATCATCTGCTTGAAGATGCCCTCGTAACCGGCAGCGTCAGTCTGACCACCCTCTACATCAGCATCGGGCTTGAAGCCCAGGCAGAGCTCAGCGTCTTCCTCATTACCGATACAAACGTCAACATATTGCATCAGAGGACGCATGATAGAAATAGCCTTCTCTGAAGTCCACAGCTTCTTTCGGAAGTTCAGGTCAACAGAAACGGTGACACCATGACGCTTAGCAGCCTCACAAGCCAGTTTGGTGAGCTCAGCAGCCTTGTCAGAGATAGCTGGAGTGATACCTGACCAGTGGAACCAGGCAGCGCCATCCATAATAGCGTCGAAATCGAAATCCTTCGGATCAGCCTCAGCGATAGAAGAATGAGCACGGTCGTAGATAACCTTTGAAGGACGCATAGAAGCACCGGTCTCGGCATAATACAGACCTACACGGTCACCACCGCGAGCAATAAACTGAGTATTGACACCATAACGGCGGAGTGCATTCACTGCAATCTGGCCAATCTCGTGCTTGGGCAACTTTGATACGAAGTAAGCCTCGTGACCATAGTTTGCCACGCTGACAGCTACGTTAGCCTCACCACCGCCAGGAATAATGCGGAATGACTCACTCTGGATGAAACGATCGTTGCCCATGGGCGACAGGCGGAGCATAATCTCACCTAATGTTACAATTTTTGCCATTTGTTTTAGTATTACGTTAATTAAAAGTTTGAAATACGTTTTTAAAATTTTAAAATGTTGGGGACAAAGTTACGACAATTTTTCCAAACTGCCAAAATCTGAGGCAAAATATTGCTTAAAAATCAACGTAAACGTTTTTTTATAAGAATTCTTTTGCAGTTCAGCATTATTTTTGTAACTTTGTAGCTCAATTATGACTAAATTCGAATTTACCCAACAGGAAAAGGAAGAAACGCTGGCCCTTTATAACGTAGTACGCACATTACTAGGCGACTCGATGAAGAAGGACGACGAGCAACTAATGCGCCACCACCTGATGCGAGCCATTGAGGAGCAGCAGATGCACCGAAACGTATTCGGGCTCAACCCTGTCCTGCTTGGTTTTCAGACTGCACAACTGGTGGTCGAAGAAATCGGACTCCGACGGGATGCCGTCATAGCCATTCTATTACGCCCCAGCGTGGAGGAAGGCTACCTGACCATCGACGACGTGCAAAGCGACTTTGGTGAGTCTGTTGCCCGCATCCTGCGAGGCTTGCAGCGCATACAGCAATTATATAAGAAGAACCCCGTCATTGAGACGGAGAATTTCCGTAATTTGCTGCTTTCGTTTGCAGAAGACATGCGCGTTATTCTGATTATGATTGCCGACCGCGTGAACCTGATGCGCCAGATTCGCGACACGGACCAAGAGGATGCCAAGCATAAAGTCAGCGAGGAAGCCGCCTACCTGTATGCTCCTTTGGCCCACAAGCTCGGTCTCTATAAGCTGAAGTCCGAACTGGAGGACTTGTCGCTGAAATACATGGAGCACGACGCCTACTATCTGATTAAGGACAAACTCAGCGAAACCAAGAAGAGCCGCGATGCCTATATTGATAGCTTCATCAAGCCCATCGAGCAACGACTGACGGAAGCCGGTCTCTCCTTCCACATCAAGGGACGCACCAAGTCGATACACTCTATCTGGCAGAAGATGAATAAGCAGAAATGTCCCTTCGAAGGCGTCTACGACCTCTTCGCCATCCGTGTCATTCTGGACACACCAGCCGAAAAAGAAAAGATGCAATGCTGGCAGACTTTTGCCATCATTACGTCAATGTATCAGCCCAATCCAAAACGTTTACGAGACTGGATAAGCGTTCCAAAATCAAATGGTTACGAAAGCCTTCACATCACCGTATTAGGCCCAGAGCACAAATGGGTAGAAGTACAAATCCGCACAGAGCGCATGGACGAAGTGGCTGAACGCGGTGTGGCTGCCCACTGGCGCTACAAGGGAGTGAGAAGCGAATCAGGTCTGGACGAATGGCTTACCAATATCCGCTCGATGCTGGAAACCAGCGACGGTATGGAGGCCATGGATCAGTTTAAGATGGATCTCTATGAAGACGAGGTCTTTGTCTTCACACCCAAAGGCGACCTATATAAATTCCCCAAGGGAGCCACTGTGCTTGATTTCGCTTACCACATTCATTCGAAACTGGGCAATTCCTGTACAGGAGCACGTATCAACGGACGCGTGGTGACGCTGCGGCAACAGCTGCAGAGCGGCGACCAGGTGGAAATCATGACTTCGTCGAACCAGAAGCCCAAGCAGGACTGGCTGAACATTGTCAAGACGTCGCGTGCCAAGTCGAAAGTCCGTCTGGCACTGAAGGAAACACAAGTCAAGGAAGGCCTCTTCGCCAAGGAGATGCTGGAACGCAAGTTCAAGAACCGCAAGCTCGATATGGACGACAGCCTCATGCAGGTGCTTATCCGCAAGCTAGGTTTCAAGGAGGTCAGCGACTTCTATCGTCAGGTAGCCAACGGCGAAATGGACGTCAACCACGTGCTGGACCGATATGTTGAGTTGCAGCAGGGCGACCAGCCAGTCACCGGAAACAACATAGCCGAAAGTGCTGCTAACTTCGTGCTTGACGAATCGCGACTGAAGAATGTCCATGTGCAGGACGACGTCTTGGTTATTGATAAAGACCTGAAAGGCCTCGACTACCAGCTAGCCCGGTGTTGTCAGCCCATCTACGGAGATTCGGTGTTCGGCTTCGTGACCATCAACGGCGGCATCAAGATCCACCGCACAGACTGTCCGAATGCCCCTGAATTGCGCAAACGTTTCGGCTATCGCATTGTCAAAGCCAAATGGAGTGGCAAGGGCAACTCGCAGTATTCCATCACGTTACGGGTCATCGGCAACGACGATATCGGCATCGTCAACAACCTGACCAGCATCATCTCGAAAGAAGAAAAACTGGTACTGCGCTCCATCAATATCGATTCCAACGACGGGCTGTTCAGTGGCAACATTACCATCATGATTGACGACAACACGCGTTTGGAAGCCCTGATAAAGAAACTGCGTACCGTTAAAGGTGTCAAACAAGTCAACAGAATATAAAACTATACTAACATGAGACATTTTTTATCAATCTTAACCCTTTCGCTGATGATGGCTTCAACAGCCCAGGCGAACAACGTGAAAGCAACGGTTCACGCCAACCAGGCAGGAGCCAAGATCAACAAAGAAATCTACGGCCAGTTCTCCGAACACCTTGGTTCTTGCATCTATGGCGGACTCTGGGTCGGTGAAAACTCACCCATCCCCAACATCAACGGCTATCGTAAGGACGTCTTCGAGGCATTGAAGGTGCTGAAAGTTCCCGTACTGCGCTGGCCCGGTGGCTGCTTTGCCGACGACTACCACTGGATGGACGGTATCGGTCCCAAGGACCAGCGTCCCTCGCTGCGCAACAACAACTGGGGTGGCACCATCGAGGATAATTCGTTTGGTACCCACGAATTCCTGAACCTCTGCGAAATGCTTGGATGTGAACCTTACATCAGCGGCAACGTCGGTTCGGGTACCGTGAAGGAGATGGCCCAATGGGTTGAATACATGACCAGCGACGGCGACACTCCGATGGCTCGTCTACGTCGTGCCAATGGTCGCGACAAAGCCTGGAAGGTGAAGTATTTCGGCATTGGCAACGAGGCGTGGGGCTGTGGTGGTAACATGACGCCGCAGTATTACTCCAACGAGTTCCGCAAGTTCAACACCTATCTGCGCGACTATACGGGCAACAAGCTTTATCGCATAGCCTCGGGTGCCAGCGATTATGAATACGACTGGACGGAGGTTTGCATGGATCAGATTGGCAATCGCATGCAGGGCATCTCGCTGCACTACTACACCTGCTCGGGTTGGGACGGTCCGAAGGGCTCTGCCACGAATTTCGACAAAGACCAGTACTACTGGGCATTAGGAAAATGTCTGGAGATTGAAGAGGTCATTCAGAAGCATAAAGCCATCATGGACAAGAAGGACCCGCAAAACAAGATTGGCCTGCTTGTTGATGAGTGGGGCACGTGGTGGGACGAAGAGCCCGGCACTATAGCCGGACACCTGTATCAGCAGAACGCCCTGCGCGACGCCTTCGTGGCTGCTCTGTCGCTGAATGTGTTCCATAAGTATACCGAGCGTGTAAAAATGGCCAATATCGCCCAGATTGTCAACGTGCTGCAATCGATGATCCTTACCGACCAGGAAGGCACGGGGCACATGGTGCTCACGCCGACCTACCACGTGTTCGAGATGTACACCCCATTCATGGAGGCCACCTATCTGCCAGTCGATCTCGAGAGCGAAGTGGTTGCCGTCAGTAAGGCATACTTCAAGGAGAAGGCCGGTGCGAAGGATGCCGGTTACCGCCCCTGTCCCCTACTCTCTGCCTCTGCCGCCAAGACAACGGATGGCAGCATCGTGCTGGCTATCACCAACGTCAGTCTCGACAAGGCCCAAACTATCGACTTCAACATCGAGGGATACAATGCCAAGCAGGTCAGCGGTCGCATCCTCACCTCGAAGAACGTGGCCGACTTCAACGACTTCCAGCATCCCAATGTAGTGGCTCCTACTGACTTCAAAGGTGCCACGCTGAAGAAAGGCGTGCTTAGCGTAAACATACCCGCCAAGTCAATCATCGTATTAAATATCAAATAAACCAAACTATGAAAACTTCTGCGCCATTATCAAAAGTACAATATGGTCTCTATGTGGAGTGTGTAGCACACCAGGGAGAGGCATGTTACAACCTACCTTATTTATATGTACTTGACGGTAGTTTGGACGAAGAGAGACTTCGCCAAGCCATTGAGACCATTGTTGCAGCACATCCTACGCTGTTTACTCGTATTGAACTGAACGAGCAAGGAGATTCTCTACAAACCATCGATGATACAGAGACGTTTGAACTGAAAGTAGAACACATCAACGATTTAAAACTTGAAGGTAAGTCTTTCAACGAACAGCTTTCAACGCTCAATTATCTCATCGTTCCATTCGATATCTACAAGGACAGGTTATTCCATATCCGTCTGTTAAAGGATTCGGAGCATTTCTATTTCTTCCTGGATATCCACCATCTCATCGGTGACGGTACCACGCTGAAAGTGATGCTGAGCGATCTGGAGAAAGCCTACGCTGGCGAAGCACTTGAACCAGAGGCAATGACAATGGCTGAGGTTGCCATTGCGGAAGCAGAATTGCGTAAAACAGCAGCCTTCGACGAGGGCAAGCAGTGGTATGCACAGAACTTTGACTGCAGTGACTGTTTCACACAGCTCATACCTGATTTGGAGGAGCCGGAACACTCAGAAGCAAGTCTGGTGAGAACACTCGACGTAGAGATGGCTGTAGTGGATGCTTTCTGTAAGGAGAAAGGCATCTTCAAGAGCAATTTCTTTACAACGGCCTATAGTTTCCTGCTGGCTAAATATAATAATGAACAGGAATCGCTGTTCACCACCATCTACAACGGTCGCACCGACAAGCGTTTTCTGCATTCCGTAGGTATGACGGTAAAGACGCTGCCAGTCTATGCCAAGTTTGATAATGACACCAAGGTTCTCAACTATTTGAAGGCAGGACAAGACCAGATGGGCGGAGTGCGTAAACACGAGGGCTATGCCTTCAGCGACGCGGTAAACGACCTCGGTCTGCAAAGTAATACGATGTTCGCCTGGCACGGCATGATGTTCGCCGACGAGCAGCTTTGCGGAAAGCCCATGAAGACCATACGCCTCTGCAACAGTACCTTAGAAGCTTCGCTCTACCTGAAAGCGTTTATCCTAAACGGTAAGTATCAGGTGAAGGCAGAATACAACAGCAACGAGTACAGCGAGGCCATTATCCGCCAGTATCTGGAGAGCTATGAGGCGGTGGTCAAGGGATTCCTTGCTGAGGAGTACCTGCGCGACATCAATATTACGACGGCAAATCAGATAGAAGTACTCGACAGCTTTAATCAGACCGATGTCCCATACGATGATACGCAAACCATCGTATCTCTGTTCCGCCGTCAGGTTAAGGCTACGCCAAATAATATTGCTGTCGTTTATAAGGATCAGCAGTACACTTATGCCGAGGTGGATGACATCAGTGACCGTATCGCCGGTTACATTGCTGCTAAGGGATTGGGCTTAGAGGATGTTGTATCGGTGTTGATCCCCCGTTGCGAATGGATGGCGATTGCCTCGCTGGGTGTGCTCAAGGCAGGTTGTGCTTATCAGCCACTCGATCCTTCCTATCCGAAAGAGCGCCTGAACTTCATGATGCAGGATGCCAATGCCAAACTGCTCATTGCCGACGAGGAGTTGCGTCCTATCGTGAACGAGTATCAAGGTAAGGTGCTGCTCACTAAAGATATCGCAGCATTACCAACAGCTGCGACTCCTATTGTGGCCGACATCAAGCCCAGCAGTCTCTTTATCCTGCTTTATACTTCAGGTTCTACGGGCGTTCCCAAGGGCTGTCAGTTGATGCACAGCAATCTCGTTTGCTTCTGTCACTGGTACCAGCGTTATTATGGACTGAAGCCAGAACATAAGGTGGCAGCATATGCCAGCTATGGTTTCGATGCGTGTATGATGGATATGTATCCTGCCTTGACATGTGGTGCTGCCGTCTATATCATTCCTGAGGAGCTGCGTCTTGACCTCGTCGCTCTGAACGATTACTTCGAGCATAATCAGATCACCCACTCGTTTATGACGACACAAGTGGCTTATCAGTTTGCCACCAATATCGAGAACCACTCGTTGTTGCACCTATCATCAGGTGGAGAAAAACTGGCCAGCCTGACGCCGCCAGAGAGTTATGATTTCTACAACGGCTACGGTCCAACGGAGTGTACTATTTTCACTACGACGTATCTGGTGGACAAAAAAATCAAGGATATTCCCATTGGCAAGCCGCTCGACAATATGCGTCTCTATATCGTTGACCCGCAAGGCCACCGTCTGCCCGTTGGTGCAGCCGGAGAGCTGTGGATCAGTGGTCCGCAAGTGAGTCGTGGCTATCTGAACCGTCCTGAGAAGACAGCCGAAGTGTATATTCCGAACCCGTTTATTTCTAGTGAGACTAGTCCGACTAGTACCACTAGTAAATACGCCCGCTGCTATCGCTCTGGCGACATCGTACGCTATCTGCCTGACGGGAATATCCAGTTTGTCGGACGAAAGGACGGACAGGTGAAAATCCGTGGTTTCCGCATCGAGTTGAAAGAGGTGGAGGCTGTGATTCGCGAGTTCCCCGGCATCAAAGATGCTACCGTGCAGGCCTTCGATGAGGAAGGTGGAAACGGAAAATTCATTGCCGCCTACATCGTTAGTGATGAGCAAGTGGATATCGAGGCACTGAACAACTTCATCCTCGACCAGAAACCGCCGTATATGGTGCCTGCTGTGTCGATGCAAATAGAAAAAATTCCTTTGAATCAGAATCAGAAGGTCAACAAGAAGGCCCTACCGAAACCGGAGAAAAAAGCTTCGGCTGGAGAAGAAGTTGTGAATGCTCCACTGAACGTATTGGAAGAGGAACTGCACGAGATGATAGCGGGTATTGTGAATACTACCGATTTCGGCATCACTACCGTACTTGGCTATGCAGGCCTGACCTCTATCTCCGCCATCAAGTTGGCCGTACAGGTAAACAAGCGTTACGGCGTTACCCTCGACTCGAAGTCGCTCGTAAAGACCGGCACCTTGCAGAGCATCGAGAATGAAATACTGAAAGGGTTCATGGTTCAAGGTGCAGGGTTAACGGTTCAGGAGTCGCAAGAAAACCATGAACCATTAACCATGAACCATGCACCATTAAGCTACGCCCAGTTGGGAGTATATGTAGAGTGCATGAAGAATCCAACGTCTACGGTCTATAATATCCCTGTCAAGGTGGCATTCCCAAAGACCATCGACACACAGGCATTGGCTGATGCACTACGCTCACTCGTCAACCTGCATCCCCAATTGACAGTACATTTCGGCAGCGAGGGTTCTGAAACTGTCCAGATAGTCAACCCAGAGCAGGAGGTGGAGGTAACCATCTCGAACCTCTCGGAAGCAGAGTTGGAACACTACAAGCATGAGTTTGTAAGACCATTCAACCTGAACAGAGGACCTCTTTATCACTTTGAGATTATAACCACCGAACAGCAGGTTTATCTGCTGATGGACATTCATCATCTTGTGTTCGACGGTGCATCAATGGACCTCTTCCTGAATCAGTTGTGCGCTAGCCTCAACGGCGAAGCCCTCGATTCCGAAGATCTCAGCTACACCAACTTTGTGATGGAAGAGAAAGAGGCCGAAAACGGTGAAGCCTTTGCCGCTGCCAGTGCGTGGTTCCAGGAGAGTCTGGGCACGTTGGAAGGCGTCACAGAGATACCTGCCGACTTGACCAATCCTATTGAGCAGGGTATCATCAATCAGGTAACTGCCGCCCTCGATATGGCTGCTGTCGATACTTTCTGTCGCGCAAACCACATCACACCTGCCCACCTCACATTGGCAGCCGTGTTCTATACACTATCTCGTTTCTCCAACAACGAGCGTCTCTGTATCACCACCATCAGTAATGGCCGCAGCAACCTGCGCATCCACGATACTGTTGGTATGTTTGTCAACACACTGGCACTAAGCAGTCAGATAGGTACTCAGACAGTGGAGGAATATATCCGTGAGACAAGCGAGAACTTCGACAAGACCCTCGTCCACGAGAACTATCCGTTTGCTAAGATTGCCGCCGACTATGACCTGTCGGCCGAAATCATGTTTGCTTACCAGATGGGTGTCGTCAGTCATTACACCTGTCAGGGTAAAGAACTGGCACTTGAGGGCCTGGAACTGAATGTACCCAAGTTCCGTGTGGCCTTCTTTATTAAGGAATATCAAGGTGTACCTTCTGTCTTGATTGAGTACGACAACGGACGCTATTCTCAGGGACTGATGCAGAGTCTGGCCGACAGTGTGAGTCTGGCTGTGCAGACGTTTATCAGCAATCCAAAGGCATTGCTGACTAATGTCTCACTGGTTGACACTAAGCAACTCAGCGTACTCGATAGCTTCAACCAGAACGATATCGATTACGACGCCACAGAGACCGTCATATCACTGTTCCGTCAACAGGTAGCACAGCATCCTGACAACATCGCTATGGTTTATCACGATGTGCGCCTGACCTACAAGCAGGTCGACGAGCAGTCGGAGCGCATCGCCCAGTATGTTCAGTCTCTGGGACTCAGCCATGAGGATGTGGTTTCCGTACTGATTCCACGTAGCGAATGGATGGTTATTGCCTCACTGGGTGTGCTGAAGGCTGGATGTGCCTACCAGCCACTCGATCCCAGCTATCCCGCTGAACGTCTGAACTTCATGATGCAGGATGCCAGTGCCAAACTGCTCATTGCTGACGAGGAACTACACCCCATCGTGGATGAGTATCAGGGCAAGGTGCTGCTCACTAAGGATATCGCAGCATTGCCCGCAGTTGCGGTTCCTGTAGTGGCCGACATCAAGCCCAGCAGCCTCTTTATCCTGCTTTACACCTCTGGTTCTACGGGTACGCCTAAGGGCTGTCAGCTGGAGCATGGCAACTTAGTTGCCTTCTGTCATTGGTACCAGCGTTATTATGGACTCAAGCCGGAGCACAAGGTGGCAGCTTACGCTTCGTATGGCTTCGATGCCTGTATGATGGACATGTACCCGGCCCTGACCTGTGGTGCTGCCGTATATATCGTCGGCGAGGACATCCGTCTGAACCTGCCCGACTTGAACGATTACTTCAATCGTGAAGGCATCACCCATTCGTTTATGACTACACAGGTGGGCTGTCAGTTCGCCATGAATTTCGATAACCATTCATTGCTTCATCTGTCTGTTGGTGGCGAAAAGGTGTTGCCGCTGACACCTCCCACCAACTACCAGCTTCATAATGGCTATGGTCCTACGGAGTGTACCATCTTCACGACCACCTACCCCATGAAGGAGTTCGAGCAGAATGCACCTATTGGTAAGCCGCTCGACAACATCCGACTTTATATCGTCGATAAGCAACTGAATCGCTTGCCCGTTGGTGCCGTTGGTGAACTATGGGTGAGCGGTCCGCAGGTGAGCCGTGGCTATCTGAACCGTCCTGAGAAGACAGCAGAGACCTATCTGAAGAATCCGTTTACGACGGACGAGAAGTACGGCCGTGTCTATCGCACTGGCGACATCGTGCGCTACCTGCCTGACGGCAATATCCAGTTTGTGGGTCGTCGCGACGGACAGGTGAAGATTCGTGGTTTCCGCATCGAGCTGAAAGAGGTGGAGGCTGTCATTCGTCAGTATGCTGGCATCAAGGATGCTACCGTGCAGGCATTCGACTACGAGAGCGGTGGTAAGTTCATTGCTGCCTATATCGTCAGCGACACGCAGGTTGACATCAAGGATTTGAACAACTTCATCGCTCAGCAGAAACCGCCTTACATGGTTCCTGCAGCCACGATGCAGATTGACGCTATCCCGCTGAACCAGAATCAGAAGGTGAACCGCAAGGCGTTGCCAGCACCTGTCATCCAGGTAGCCGACCGCGAATATGTGGAGCCCAAGAACGACCAGGAGCGTCTGTTTGCCAAGATCTTCGGCGACGTCCTTTCGATGGACAAGATCAGTGCTACCGATAACTTCTTCGAACTGGGTGGCTCGTCGCTGATGGTGACGCGTGTGATTATCGAAGCCGACAAGGCTGGCGTGCATGTGGCTTATGGCGATGTCTTTGCCAATCCGACCCCACAACTGCTGGCAAACTTCATCAATGGTGGAGCCACCGCTGCTGATGGTGCTCAGTCGGGTAACGATGAGGTCAGCGGCTTCGACTATACTGCCATCAACAATCTGTTGCAGCGTAATACGATGCTTGCGTTCCAGAATGGTGAGTGCCAAAAGTTGGGCAATGTCCTGCTAACTGGTTCCACAGGATATCTGGGTATTCATGTGCTGCGTGAACTCATCGATTCAGATGCCGAAAACATCTACTGCATGGTACGTGGCGAGACGATAGAGGCTGCCGAGGGCCGTTTGCGCACCTTATTATACTATTACTTCGCCAATGCTTTCAAGGATCTCTTTGGCCATCGCCTGCACGTCGTTCTTGGCGACGTCACCAAGGATTTCTCTCACCTCTCAGACATCATACCTCAGACATCAGCCATCAATACCGTCTTCAACTGTGCTGCCAACGTGAAGCACTTCTCCAAGGGTACGGATATCGAGGACGTCAACATCGGCGGTGCCAAGTACTGCGTAGATTTCTGTCTGAAGACGGGTGCCCGTCTGGTTCATGTGTCAACGACCAGTGTGGGTGGTCTTTCCGTCAACGGGGTGCCTGCGCCTGATGTGGTACTCACAGAACAGAACCTGTACTTCGGTCAGACGCTCAGCAACCAGTACATCTACTCCAAGTTCATGGCCGACAGGATTATTCTCGATGCTGTGGCGCTGCATGGACTCAACGCGAAGGTGATGCGTGTGGGTAACCTGGCTGCCCGTAGCACGGATGGTGAGTTCCAGGTGAACTTCCAGTCAAACAGCTACATGGGGCGTATCAAGGTTTATAACATGCTGGGCTGCTGTCCGTATACCATGTACGATGCGCCGGCAGAGTTCTCGCCCATCAACGAGACGGCTCGTGCTATTGTGCTGCTGGCATGCACGCCTAAGGACTGCGTCGTGTTCCATCCTTACAACAACCACATCCAGCTGATGGGTGACATCCTGACGCAGCTGGGCGACATCACCGGTGGTGTTCGCTTTGTGGAGCCCGATGAGTTTGAGGATGTGATGGCAGAAGCTCAGAACGATCCGCAAAAGGCTAAGCAGTTGTCGGCTTTGTTGGCCTATAAGGATATGGCACATGGACAGAAGTCGGCCAGTGTGGGACGTCAGAACAGCTACACTTCGCAAGTGCTCCACCGCTTAGGGTTCTACTGGTCAACCACCTCTTGGGATTACGACCAGCAGATGCTTCAGGCTATTGCCGGTTTCGGATTCTTTGAGTAAAGTGTGGCGTTGCAATCTTCGAGTAATAATGAAAACGATGCGTTATACATTATTCCTGCTCATAGCCGTTCCGTTGTTCGCGCATGCCCAGCAGCGCGACTCCACCGCCGTAGCCGACGACCGTAACGTGATGCTCGACGCCTCGGCGTCTGCCAAGCCTCGCGACATCCCCATCGGTCTGCCTGGCGAAACGGGCGGCACGATGATTATGGAGGACGGCGTCCCAGTGGCGACGACGTGGAGCCCCCTCTACCCTTACGTCCACTGGGCTGGCGGCAGCAGCTACTCGGCCATCGGTCTGATGGGTATTGAGGAGACGGCGCTACGCTCTGGCGTGCTGGGGTTCTCCGTTGACAGCCATACGGCACTGGGCACCGACGAGCTACATGGCACGGTGACTGCCAAAACCAACAACGACGGCCTCATACTGATGGACGGCAACCTCAACGGGGCACTGACCAAGGGCTTATTATTCACTGCCGGTGTCTATGCCAACCTCGACCCGACGTCGGTACACCCCAAGCACGTGACGTTTGTCAACAACACCCAGATCTTCCGGGCGGGACTGACACACCATTGGAACCAGTCTGAGGCATCGTTGCTGTATAAGCTCACGGTGAATCACGACGGCCTGTTCGGCTGCGACCGTGCACCATTCATCTATAATGGTGACGGAAGCATCAGCAAACTCAACGGGTTCCGTCTGGGGCGCGACTCGTATATGCCTGTCGATGTGGCGTTCAGCTATATGGACCTGGAGACCGGGCAGTTGCACGACACGAACGTGAACGACGAGAACCGCCGCTTCATCCACGACCTGACCTTGATGATGACCAACAGGCTTTGCGACAAATGGAGCTTGGAAAGCCGCGTGCACCTGACGGGAACAAAGGATATGTCTATGATAGGCGTCTCGGAGACAGGCATCGACGAGATTACAAATGGACGTGATGCCAAGGGGCATCGCATCACTACCGCTGATGGCAACGACTACACCGGACTGATGCAGCAGCGATTGCTGTTTTCCCAGCACTTCGACTTCTTTGATACGCAGGCACAAGCAGAACTCGTGCGCAAGTCGCACAACCGCACCACGAACCTGGGACTGAGCTACTGGTTCTCCTATCAGTATGCCAAGGCTGCCAACGTCACCATGGCCCAGACGGTCGAGAACGATCCGTTGCGACTGCTCAACGACGGGCAGCGGCAATGGGACTACAACAACTCGGCCAACTACGGACGGGGACGCGAGCATTTCGTCAGTCTCTTTGCCATCGACGACTGGCACGTGACACCGAGTCTGAACCTCTACTACGGACTCCGCGCCGAGCTGTTCCACAGCAACTACGACATCGCGGTGAACGAGGACGGTCAGACCAACAACGCACGCCACGACGGATTCTATGTCAACGACGGCACGGTGACCATCAGCAACCACCAGCGCACGAAGATGAACTTCATCGGCGTTGTGCGTGCTAACTGGCAGCTGGCACCCAGGCTTTTCTTCACGGGAGAATACCTCTATCTGAACCAGCAGCGGCGCTTCGACCAGTATCGCTTCGAGACCCTGCCCAGCGAGAAACCCTACGTCAAGCAACTGCTGCGCGGTGGCGTCAGCTACGAAAACCAGTGGCTGCACGCATCGGCTATGATCAGCTATATCAACAGCCGTAACATCGGGTCTACGCAGTACTTCACCAAGCAGGTGGGCGGTGTGAGCGAGACGCAGGGCAAGAACACCACCTACGACATCGGTACGCTGGGCATTACCGGCGACGCCACGGCGACCTTCGGCGGGTTCTCCATGCACATGCTCGCCACGTTCCAGCGCCCCACGTACCGTAACTTCAGCGTGCCCCTGACCTTCAGCGACGGCTCGACAGAGGTGCTCGACTATAACGGCAACTTTGTGACGGGCATGTCGAAGGTGTTACTCGAACTGGATCCCAGCTACCGCATCAAAGACTGGCGGCTGTGGTTCAGTGGCCGCTACTACAGCCGGCAGTATGCCTCGCTCGTCAACAACGTCTATTTCAACGGCCACTGGGAGACCTTTGCCGGCGTCGACTGGACTGCCACCAAGCAACTGTCGCTACAGTTCAGCGTCACGAATCTTTTCAATCAGTCGGGAGCCAACGGCAGCATTGCGGCGGCCAACACCATCACCGACATCACGCAGCTGCAGGGTTACTACACGGCGGGCACGTTCATCCGTCCGTTCACCGTCAGCCTGTCAGCAACCTATAAATTCTGATTTATATTGCCTGCAAAACAACCGTCAGAGGCGACAAAGACCAATTTCCGAAAGATTTATTCCGAAACACTCGTTTGTTTCGGAATATTTTTGTATCTTTGCCCCCAAATTAACATTTTCAATTAATTATTCATTATGAACGACAACAAAATTATGAACATGGCAGCGGACAATATCCGTATTCTTGCTGCCTCAATGGTTGAGAAGGCTAAGTCGGGACACCCCGGCGGTGCTATGGGTGGTGCTGATTTCATCAACACACTGTACAGTGAGTTCTTAGTGTACGATCCCGAGAATCCCGCATGGGAGGGTCGCGACCGTTTCTTCCTCGATCCTGGACATATGGCTCCTATGCTCTATAGCCAGCTGTGCCTCATCGGCAAATACACGCTGGAAGACCTGAAGAACCTGCGTCAGTGGGGTTCTGTCACTCCCGGTCACCCCGAGCGCGAACTGGAGCGTGGCATCGAGAACACCTCTGGTCCTCTCGGTCAGGGTCACTGCTTCGCTGTGGGTGCTGCCATCGCCGCTAAGTTCCTGAAGGCTCGTCTGGGCGATGTCATGAACCAGACTATCTACGCCTACATCTCTGACGGTGGTGTACAGGAGGAGATCTCTCAGGGCGCTGGCCGTATTGCCGGTAACCTCGGTCTCGACAACCTCATCATGTTCTACGACGCTAACGATATTCAGCTCTCTACTCGCACCGAGGTTGTAACCTGCGAGGATACTGCCAAGAAGTACGAGGCTTGGGGCTGGTATGTTCAGAAGATCGACGGTAACGATGTCGACCAGATCCGCGAGGCCATCAAGAATGCCCAGAAGGAGCAGAACCGTCCGTCCATCATCATCGGACACTGCGTCATGGGTAAGGGTGCCCGCAAGGCCGACAACACCTCTTACGAGTCGAACTGTGCTACTCACGGTGCTCCTCTCGGTGGCGATGCTTACATCAACACCATGAAGAACCTGGGTGCCGATCCCGAGAATCCCTTCCAGATCTTCCCCGAGGTTCAGGCATTGTATGCTAAGCGTGCCGAAGAGCTGAAGCAGATCTGCGCTGAGCGTAAGGCTGCCAAGGCTGCATGGGCCAAGGCTAATCCCGACAAGGCTGCACAGCTCGAGGAGTGGTTCAGTGGCAAGGCTCCGAAGATTGACTGGAGCAAGGTTGAGCAGAAGGCTGGCTCGGCTACCCGTAGCGCCAGTGCTGCCGTGCTTGGTCAGCTCGCTGAGCAGGTGCCCAACATGATCTGCGCCAGTGCCGACCTGTCTAACTCCGACAATACTAACGGCTTCCTGAAGAAGACCAAGGACCTCGTTCGCGGCGACTTCAGCGGTGCCTTCTTCGAGGCTGGTGTGGCTGAGCTCACCATGGCGTGCTGCTGCATCGGTATGGCTCTGCACGGTGGTGTTATCCCAGCTTGCGGTACATTCTTTGTATTCTCTGACTACATGAAGCCTGCCGTTCGTATGGCTGCCCTCATGGAACTGCCCGTGAAGTTCATCTGGACCCACGACGCCTTCCGCGTTGGTGAGGACGGTCCTACCCACGAGCCTGTTGAGCAGGAGGCACAGATCCGCCTGATGGAGAAGCTGAAGAACCACCACGGCAAGAATTCCGTACTCGTCGTTCGTCCTGCCGATGCCGAGGAGACCACCGTCTGCTGGCGCATGGCTATGGAGAACATCGACACCCCGACAGCGCTCATCTTCTCTCGTCAGAACATCGAGATGCTGCCCGAGGGCAACGACTACAGCCAGGCTACCAAGGGTGCCTACGTGGTGGCTGGTTCCGATGCCGACTACGACGTCATCCTGTTGGCTTCAGGTTCAGAGGTTTCCACCCTCGAGGCCGGTGCTAAGCTGCTTGCTGCTGACGGCATCAAGACTCGCGTGGTCAGCGTTCCTTCTGAGGGTCTGTTCCGTGCTCAAAGCAAGGAGTATCAGCAGAGCATCCTGCCCGCTGGCAAGAAGAAGTTCGGTCTCACCGCTGGTCTGCCCGTTAACCTCGAAGGTCTCGTAGGTGCCGACGGTACCGTTTGGGGTCTCGAGAGCTTCGGTTTCTCTGCTCCTTACAAGGTGCTCGACGAGAAGCTCGGCTTCACCGGACAGAACGTCTACGAACAGGTTAAGAAGCTGCTGGCATAATCCCTGCCCGCAATCTGATATCCATCCCCGCACCGGCCGCATTGACTGATGCGGGGATTTCCATCTTAATTCCTTAACTTCATATTATCGGTCTCAACGGCGCCGGCAAGACTACCCTATTCCGCCTTATCATGGGTTTGGAACAGGCCGATGCCGGTTCGTTTGCTGTCGGCGAAACGGTCAAGCTCTCGTATGTCGACCAAGAACACAAAAGGGACGGTTCCTTTTGTGTACTTTTATCCCCGCAATTCAGTCAGAAGTCTCGGGGATTGTTTTTATTTAATCATCTGGTCCAACTTGACCGGATTCATGCGCATGTCCCAAATCGTGACAATCTTAACTAAGTGCCGCCTTTCGTCGAAGGAATAAATGATTTTAAAATTTTTCATTACAATATGACCACGATATTCGCGGGGCTCGTCTATCAACTCGAGAACACGGGTATATGACCTGGGATTCTCACGAAGTCTATCTTCCATGTCTTTGACACTTTCTATCCATCTATAGAAAGTCTTGCTCCCGAATTCTTGTTGGGCGTATATCAGTTGCTGAATATACTGTCGTCTTGCTTTGGATCGCCAGACTATCTGATATTCGCCCATGGGAAAGTCTGTTTGATTTCTGCCCACATTTCTTCCGATGTACACCACTGAGAGTCATCGTCCCATGCAGCGTCACCCTCCCGCAATTCAGCCTTCACATCATCCAGAGTACGGGGAAGTCCGAAATCGTGATTGCCCAAATTGTAGTCAATGTCATCCTCCTCTGCCATCGACCCTGAGGCGTAAGCCAAAGAAGGTTCGCTAGCCGTCATACAACTGCCGTCTTCTTCGTTTATCTGTGGGTATCTCTTATCCTCGTTCATAAAATATCGTTTTTATGTGTGCAAAGATAGTAAAATAATCAATAGCCTCCAAATAATTTGCAATATTTTTACTTGTAGTAGCCAATGCGGACATCGTGGCGGGGCGGCCGGAAGGGAGCCCATGAGATGTGGAGCCAGCCGGGGCCGGTGAGGAGTTGGTCGGTGAGGGCATGGGCCTTCAGGAAGCCGACCAACTGTTGGAACTTCGCGGGGTCCTTGGGGCGGATGTCGGCAGCTTGGCCCTGCAAATGCTGCGAGCTGGCGACGCCACCCACGAGAGTGTTGACACGGGGATTGCGGAAACCGGAGTTGATGATGATGGGACAGCCAATGGCCTCGCGGGCAGGTTCCAACAGCATCAGGCAGCCATAGATCATGTTGGCAATCTGCTGCGTCGTAGGAACGTTGGCAGGGTACCTGCTGGGGTTGCAGAACTCCGCCAACGTAAAGTGTAGGGATAAGCGAACATCGTCCATTATGCCAGACTGTCGAATGGTCCATAACCCATGTACGAGGTGGTGCCCAGTGCAGTCAGTGCTGCCGTTGCAGCTGCGATAACAATCCTCAGAAGGACTTCCCAAATACTGTTGTTTTTCTTCATAGCGTTGTGTGTTTTAAAGTGTGAATAAATAGGGTTAATTGTTTGAATGTCATGGTCTTAAATGACCATTCTTTTCGACTGTAAAGTTACGAAAAAATATCGAGATATGCAAGTTTTTCGACGAATAATTTGGCGATATCGAAAGGAATTTTTACCTTTGCGAAGATGAAGCTGATGAGAGGGTCGGTCCGATTTTTTTGTAGTTTCCCTTTGGTATTTCGCTCAATTTGCACTATCTTTGCAGGCAAAAATAACCATAAATTTCAAAAAATGATGAAAAAAAACTGTAATTGGAAGTCAACAAGAATAGTTATGATGTGTCCGGCGCGAGCCGCAGTACTGCTCGTCTTCGCCCTGTTCACCACGGTGGGTGCATGGGCTGAGGTCATCTATTACATCGATGGCGACGGTTATATAAACAGTCATGAAGCTACCGTTCTGACCGGTAGTAGCAATCCCACGACACTTGATGCCGGTTGGTATTATGTTGCTGAAAGCATCACATACAACGGCCAATTGCAGTTCAGCGATGGCGACGTCCATCTCATTCTCTGCAATGATGCAACGCTCACCATTAACAGTGGCTCCTCCAATGCCCTTCAGGTCAATGGCAACCTGAATATCTACTACCAAACTGCCAGCTACGGTCAGGGTTTTGGTGCCCTTGTAGCAAGTAGCGGTGCATCTGGCGGTTCTCACGCTGGCATCCACGCCAATAATAACGGCAACATCACCATCAATGGAGGCAATATCACCGCTACAAGCAGCGCTGGCTATGGCATCAGCACTGCCGGAATCATAACCATTAACAGTGGTACCGTTCATGCTAACAGACTTCGTGCTCATGCCATCAATCTCAGTTGGTACTCTGATGAAGAAGACCAAATCACTGCCACGAGCTATCTCGTTGAGAAAAATGTAAACCTTTCCAACATCCCTTCGGTCATAACTGCGAACAAGCCCTTTAAAGACAGCGAGAACAACATTTACAGCGGCATACTCACCACTGCACAAATCAGTGCCATCGAAGGCAAGACCCTCTATCCCCTCCCCAGCGTGTTATTATACAACGATGAGGACAACATTGGCACTATCGGCGGTGAGCAAGGCCTGAACAAGAATGTCTGCCTCCAAGGTCGCACGCTCTTCAAGGACGGGGCATGGAACACGCTGTGCCTGCCGTTCTCTCTGAACAGCCTTGAAGGCACACCGCTCGCCGGAGCCACGCTGAAGGAGCTGAAAAAAAGCGAAACGGGCTTCGACCCCAGCAACGGCACCCTTTACCTCAATTTCCAGAATGCCTCAAGAATTGAGGCTGGCAAGCCCTATATCATCAAGTGGGACAGCGGCGACAACATCGTCAGCCCCGTATTCACCGGCGTCACTTTGACTGACGATGCGGGCAGCGGCGTCAGCAAGGAGAACGATGAATACGTCGTCAGGGGGGAGAAGCGAGGCCTGAACACCGTCGAGTTCCGCGGCAGCTTCAGCCCCGTCGCCCTTACTCCCAATGACAAGAGTGTTTTCTTCCTCGGCACCAGAACCGATGAATGGGGGAATCTGGTCAGCACCCTCTACTACCCCAATGCCGCTAACGACGACGACGGCACCTACCACCTCAACGCCTGCCGCGCCTACTTCTGGGTCGATCTAGGCGACGAATCCAACGTCAGCGCCTTTGTCCTGGACTTCGGAGAGGGGGAGACGGGAGTTAAAGAAGTTATCGAAGTTAACGGAGTTAGCGAAGTTCTCACACCTGAAGGTATGAGTGTGGCACGCAATAACGACGATAGGTGGTTCACCCTGGACGGTCGCCGACTGAGCGGAAAGCCCACACAGCCAGGCCTCTACATCGTGAACGGACGTAAGGTAGTCAAATAAAAAAGAGGCTCGGGCGGTTGCTCGGGCCTCTTTGGTGTTCATACGTAAACGATTTCGTGGATTTTAACAGATTTTATTGCGCCAAAAATAATCAGCTATTTTTAATTTTCGTATCTTTGCAGGTGATTTATGGCCTGGCCATGAACCGCAACTAATCTACTTTACGCGCGAACAATATTTATTTTTATTACTATAAACAACTAAAAAAACAATTGTATGAAAAAACAACTACTAAGATTTAGTACGTTATGCTTGTTGCTCATTCTGGGAATGACGCAGGCAGTAGCGTTCACTGACATCAAGG